>SMTZ1_10002553_pt1 | contig 18312 bp, 15 predicted proteins | sample DeeMarSWOR136_30_FD_25667 | JGI IMG/M metagenome (IMG submission 25667)
CACTCCACGCTTTTGAACCTTTTCTGAGTAAAGGATAATTAATTAACTCCTCTAAGAATTCTTTATATAAGTTACGGAAGATAGCTCCTCCTGTACCCCATGTCTCAATATATCCATGGATTAATTCAAACATTATTCTAGCTCGCGAAACCTTCTCCCCTGTTGCATTAATAAATTCTCCCTGCAATTTTTCTTTCCACTTAGGAATGGAATTAGCAAATAATTTCAAACCTTGAATTCCCATATTATTCATGGATGGTCGTAACATATTGTTTGCAACTTCTTGGATAGCTAGTTTCACTCCAGCTGATAATGGTGGATGCTTTTCATCTCCCCGTCTTTGCATTGAAAATTGAGTATTATGTGGGTGCATGAATTTCGGTCCAAACTCAGAACTTCTACCTTTTTTTAATTGGCTTATAGGAACTTTTTGAAATCCTTTGAATTCTGTGTCACCAACAAAAGCAAATTCTTCTTCATCATCATAACCTGCCAAAGTAATTGTGTGCCCACCAAAATGAAAATTTCCTTTTTCTTCGAAATATGGCAAATATCCAAGATCGATCCGAAGGATTAAAGGAATATTTTGATTGATAAATTTTTTCGATTCTTCCCACGCTTTATTTGCATCTGTATAAGATTGTTTCCTCATTTTGATTCCTAATAAACGACAAGCTAATGAATTAGGATTAATAGTTCCCTGTTTACCTCCTAAAAAAAAAAAGATCTCTGATATGGGAATGAATGATTTATAGTTAGTAGTATCAAAAAAGCCAAACCCCATAGTAGCATCTAAGCCAAATACCATTGCTTCCGTCATAGTGAATCCATAAAATTCAAGTAAGTCTCTCATTGCTGAAGATTCACAATGTTGGCCTACCTTATGAATAAAATTGTTTACTATATTCATCTGCTCCATCTTGATTTTCTCCTTCCTTTATTTCTTTTAACACCCACTGTAAGAATTCAATATCTGTTTGTAATATCTTAATAGGATGTTCAAAAAGACCTCTAACGTTTAATGGCATATGAGAATTCTCTTCTAACATCTTCACTAATCCTTCTTTATATCTTTTTATTTTACTAATTGAATGCTTTATTGCTTCGATCTGTTGCTTTTTTGATAATAATGGAAGCATAGAAAATGCAACATAAAAATCCTCGTCCTTCTTACCAAAGAATTCGGATAAAACATAGTAAATTTTCTTTTTCAAAGCTCTAAATCCAAGATCGGTTGTTGTATAAACCTTTCGAACTCGATTATCTACTTCTTCTTCAAAAAATTCTACAAGTTTTGCTTCTTCTAATTCTCCTATGATCCTATAAATAGAGGATTTCCCTATTTCTGTCCATTCTCTCATACCTCTCTTTTCTATTCTCTGGTTTATACTATAAGCGTAACTAGGAAATTCCGCAACTAAGCCAAGTACAACAAATTGCTTATGAGTTAAATCGTTAGCAGTATTATTAAACATACTAATTCTAATTTAATAAGGTAATGAATAAATATTCTCAAGTGAGAATATATAATCTCATGTGAGAATATAGGTAAATTTTGTATTTAAATCTAATTATTTTTAAAACTATTACCTTATAAGAGAGATCATTAAATTTATCTATGTGAAGGAGATTATTACAGTTAATTAAAAAATATAAAAAAGGTCTTAATATGATAACTTGGATATTAGGTGGAATTCTTATTATTTGGGTTTTAATAAGAAGATTTAGTAAAGATGGTAAAGTGGAAGGTTACCCATTCAGTATGCCCCGCGGTACAATAAGAGCAATTATTACTGTTATGGTTATTGCTTTTCCTTTTAATTATTTACTTACGAATCAAGAAATTCCCGGAATAATTACAAGTTCTATATTTATCTTATTAGCTTTTTACTTTGAGGCGAGGAAAGGAGAAAAAGAACAAATAGATATGATAAAAGAAATAAAAGATCCTATTAAATTTGCTGAAGAAAAAAAGAAACAAAAAAAACCTTTGTATTTACCAAAATATTCAGTAAGAATAAGCTTAGTTTTAATCTTAACTATTATTATAGTGACAAATTATTTTGGTCCAAATGTACCCTTTGAAACTACTAACACTTTCCTTGATATTTTAATAATTGTACTTTTCTATTTTACAGGAGTTTTTTTTGGTTCTATAATTAAAAATTACCAAAAGAAGAAGTTGAAAAAAGTGATAGAAACTATTCCAGATTATGAAACTAAATCAAAATATGAAATTTTAGATATTCTAATGGAACGTAAAGCGGGAATATGGAAACGTGCTTGGAGGAATCTTATTTCTCTTTTAACTTTCGTAGCTGTTACTCTTGCTTTAATCGCCTTTACCATAAATTGGGATTTTACGATTCCTTTCTTTTCATTTTTCGATCTTTCACTAAGAGAAACTCTATTGTTAATCATTAATGTGTATTATGGTTTCAGAGATTAACTCTGACTAAAAAATCTTTTTCTTTTTTTTTTAATCGCAGATTTAAAAGCAATGATTTAGCCATTATATTTCTGTTATAAAAACTTGAATTAGAAATGAAAAATAGAAACATTTTATCAAGATTTTATAGTTGAATATTATCCGGAAGAGGGAGTTTGGGTCTTAATCCGTATGTGGAAATAAAAACTTTTTGAAATTAAACTATTAATGATTCGAAATCTCATCAAGATAATACTTCTAACTCTAGAAAACTTCTTACATAAATAATTGCAAAGCATTTCTACTTTTTTTAATACTTTTTAATTAATTCTTTTATGTGGCGAATTTAAATCAATAAAAATTAAATTTTTATTCTCCTATAATATTGCCAAGCATAATTTTCCATTTTTGTCGGTAATTGATGAAATTTCGTGTTAGCAGTACATAAAAATCAATTTCTATAACCTTTAAATACTTTAATGCTAACTTTTAATGTAACTGAAAGGATTCCAAAATTTGAGCAAACATTGGATTTCGCCCTCTATTAAACGAAGAGTTTAATTATCTCTTTCCCTAATAAAATTATGCTCAGATTATGGTCTTTTCATTACTTTTTTCTTATTTTTCACTTTAATTCTAATTAGTTTTACTCAACTTAAATTCTACAGTAAAATACTTGGAACTTATAAAACTTGATTTTTTACATTTATATATAGACAAAATTTTACAATTTAAGAACCCATAATTGCGTTAGAGCTGGAGATAAGTGGAACCAAAAATCCAATTAACATTTTTAGGTGGCGTAAACGAAGTTGGAGGGAATATGGTTCTATTAGAAGATAATAATTATGATGTTAAAATTATTCTTGATTTTGGGATAAATATTAGAAATTATATGGATCAATATGAGAGGAATGAAGATCCAAGATCATTAGAAGATCTAATCAAGTTAGGATTATTACCGAATATAAATACTTTATCTATCATAAATTTATATAAAAATGATAAGGACATTCAAAAGTCCAATGTTGATGGTATTTTAATCTCACATCCTCATAAGGATCATTTTTTTGGACTACCCTTTATTAATAGAAACATACCCATCTATGCGGGAGTTGTAACATATAAAATTATTAAAGCTTTTTATAAATCATCAAAATCTTCAATCATTAATGACTATTCGGGTTTGAAATGGAGATTATTTAGAACAGGAGATACCATAAATTTAAAGGGTCTTGAGATAGTTCCATTCCATGTAGACCATTCTATTCCTGCAGCATATGGATTTATTATAAAGAGTTCATCTGGAATTATAGTATATTCAGGAGATTTCCGGATGCATGGTCCATTGTCATGGATGACCTATGATTTTCTTAAAAAAGCCCGAAAAATTAGTTCAGGGAATGTTAAAGCATTAATTTGTGAAGGGACTCATATCCATAAAGGAGCAATTGAATCAGAACAACGGGTGCGAAGAAGCTTAAATCAGCTCTTTAAAAAGATACCCTTTGATTATATTTTAGTAAAATATGATAAATTAGACTGGGATCGTTTCAGAACCTTTTCATCAATAGCAAAAAGAAAAGGTTGGAAATATATAATCACCGAGAAAGACGCTTACTTTTACTATCTTTTAAATAAGAACGCGATCTATGAAACCATGAGAAATCCAAATATTATTGAAGATGATCATATCTATATCTTAACTCACGGTAATGTAAAATATCGTTGGCAGGAAAAAATTAGAAGAACTTTATATGAAAAACAAAAAGGTAATAGAATTTTTAATTATAAAGAGATGAAGAATTTTAATGGAAATTTTATATGCTACTTTACTTCTTTATCAAATGAACTGATTTCCAATTTAAATCAAAATTTAAAGGGCGTTTTCATATCCTCTAGTATTGATCCCTATACGGAAGAATTCATGGACAATAATAAATTTCTTAAAGAAAAATTTAAACAATATGGTATCCCCTCTTATAGAATACATGCTTCAGGACATGCTATGCCCCACCATATAATCAAGTTCATTAATTATCTTTATCCTGAAAACTTAATCCCTATTCACACAGAACATCCTGAATTCTTTAAAAGTTATTTTAAGAATTCAGAAATGAGTATCATTATTCCAGAAAGATTTAAATCAATTCATATCTAATACTTTTCATCTAAAATTGAATTTCATATAATTAGAAAATAATTAAAAATTATTATTTAATCATATTTTTTATGAAAAATAAGTGTAAAGAGTGTGGTATGATTAGACCAATTAAAGATCTGGTAAAAATAGATTCTTCTAATTACCTCTGTTTTTCTTGCTGGAATAAAAATTTAAAAGAAAAAAAATCACACAAATAATTCGTTCGATAAATTAACTCAGAAGAATCAAAAGTGAAATACGATTACTAGTCATACGAGACTAAATAGGTATATTCTGTTAAATCAAATTTTTTGATTTTTAAATCTTTCTTACTACTTTTTTGGGGAATAAGAGGCATCTTCAAAACAATTTTAAAATCTTCTAAATATATGTTGTTATAGAAGCAATTTTTATATTTGTCCCAATCAATAAACATACTTAAAGAAAGTTTTTCCTTTTTCATAGCTGGGACTACTGACATTTATAACCTCCAAGTTTTTTTCATAAAGATAAGAAAGATGAGCATTTATAAATCTCTTGCTTTAGAATTATTAGATTTTCCCTTAATCCGCCGAAGATTTATAAGCAGTATTATAAATCTGAAATTGATAGTGTATTCCAGTAACGACTATATTATAGTAAAAAGCATATTTATAAGTTTCGATGTTTTGCTAAAGACAATATATAAAGAAGGGAGCAATTTTAATGATTTTATAAAAAAATCCTAAAATATTTTAAATTTTTTAATTATTCCATCAATTTTTAATGAATTTATTTTTCATAATAACGTTAATAAATTTTATAAAAATTTATATATCTTCTCATTATTTAAAACATTAATTAGAAAAGAAATCCGATATATTAAATGAGCTTAGGTTATTTTGGTAAAATTTTATTGGTCGATCTTTCAATAAAGAGATTTGATGATGTAAATCTACCTGAAAGATTATATCGACAATTTATTGGGGGATATGGGCTTGGTTGTAAATTATTATATGATAAGATGAAACCTAAAATAGATCCCTTTAATTCAGATTCAATTTTAGGATTTTTTCCTGGGCTATTGACCGGTACAGCAGCTCCTTTTTCTGGCAGATACATGGTGGTAAGTAAATCTCCATTAACAGGAACTTGGGGAGATGCAAATAGTGGAGGTACTTTTGGGCCGGCTATAAAAAAGTGTGGATATGATGGAATTTTGATTAAAGGTTCATCTACTTCACCTATATACATTTCTATAATTGATGGAAATAAGGAGTTTTTGGATGCTTCTGAAATTTGGGGCCTAGATACTTTTGAAATGGAAGATATCATGAAAAATAAGCATGGTAAATTTGTAAAAGTGGCAGGAATTGGGATGGCTGGAGAAAAATTATCCCGAATCTCGGGTATAGCTAATGATAAAGGACGAATTGCAGCAAGATCAGGGATTGGAGCAATTATGGGTTCTAAAAAGTTAAAATGTATTGTATTAAAAGGAAATGAAAATGTCTTATTTCATAGTAAAGAAAAATTCATGACGCTAGTGAAAAGTTATAATGAACAGGGTACTAAAAAGGAGCCAGGAAAATCCATCAAACGCATTCTCAATTTAGCTCCAAATTTTGCTAAAACTATGAGACGTTTAAGAATTAAATTTTCTGGACCTGCGGGTATGATAAGATATGTTTATAGAAATTTTGGTACAAGCATTGCTAACACTCTAAGTGCGGAAACAGGAGATTCTCCAATAAAAAATTGGAGTGGGATAGGGATGTATGATTTTCCTTCTTCTAAATCTCAGAATATTTCCGCCATAAAGATTCATAAGTATAAAGTAAGAGATTATGGTTGTTTTAGTTGCCCAATCCAGTGTGGAGCAATTTTAAAAGTTCCTGAGTTAAAGTTAGAAGAAACCTATACACCTGAATATGAAACCTGTTGTGCATTTGGAGCTCTCTTACTCAATCATGATTTATTATCAATTATTAAAATTAATGATCTCTGTAACAGAGCAGCAATTGATACTATTTCTACTGGCGCAACTGTAGCTTTTGCAATTGAATGTTTTCAAAATGGCCTATTAACTTTAGAAGATACTGATGGTTTGGAACTAAATTGGGGAGATTCTAAAAATATAATAGAGCTTGTAAAAAAAATAGTTTATCGAGAAGGAATAGGAAACCTTCTAGCTGATGGATGTGATAATGCCGCAAAATTGATAGGGAGAGGTAGTGAAAAGTATGCTATAACTTCTTTAGGCTCTGAAATTGCAATGCACAACCCTAGAGTTTTTCCCTCATTAGCTTTCACTTACGCATATGATCCCACTCCTGGAAGACACACTGCAGCTAGTGTGAATATGTTTGATATTGGACCAATTAATAAATTTCAGGATGGATTTCAATTACCAAAAAGTTGGAAAAAAGAAAAGAAAAAATGTTTCAAAGCTCAAAAACTTACTACAGCTTTTCATCAAGTAATTTCTAGTGCTGGATTATGCTCTTTCTCAACATTATTTGGTTCATATCCATTTATTGCTCTAATTAATTCGCTAACTGGTTGGGATATAAGTGTTAAGGAACTTATAACCACTGGCCTAAGAATTCAAACCTTAAGACATGCATTTTCCCTTCGAGAAGGTGTGGATATTGCAAACAATAAATTACCTGGAAGAGTTATAGGTAATCCTCCAGATGAAAGAGGCCCAGCAAAAGGTATAACTGTTGATTATGAAGAATTTTTCCAAGGATATTGTCAAGAAATGGGTTGGAATTTCAAAAACGGATTTCCATTAGAAAAGACATTAAGAGATCTTGATCTTGAATTTGTTATCAAGAATTTATATTAGATCTACTCCTTCCTTTAGTTAATTATTAAGATTATTTTTTTTATACTAACGAAACAAATATATATCACCTATTTAAAATAAGTGTAAGAAAAATGGTAAAACGTGAAGATAAGACGGATTACGATTCAAACACTCTAAAAACTTTTATAACTAATGAAGTTATCAAAAAAGCTCAGAAAATAAAAAATAAATGGCTTCCCATTTCAGAAAGAACCAATGAAGATACCAAAATTCTAAAGATCAAGACTTTCTATAACCTTGAAAAGCATTATAAAAATATTTTTCTCATTCTGGTAAAAAATACCGAAAAACAGAAAAAAATAAGATATTTTTTGGCGGTTTTGCTTGCTTCTCAAAGTTCAGATCTCTTAGTTTATTTAGCTAACGACTTAATGACAAAAAATTCAGATTTAAAACTAATTCAATATTCCATTTATCCTAATAATTCAAGAGTTAGTCTATTATCTTTAATAGAATTAAAAAAAGTAGAAAATTTTGATCTCTCAATTAATTTTTTATTGAATATTCGAAAAGAATTCCGTGATATGTTAAACAAACTTAAAAATCTTTTAGAAAATAGATAATTTTTAAACAACGTTCTAATATTTATATTCATTATTTTAATTTACAATTTTTATAAAAAATATTGATTTGAGATTAAATGAGCTTTCGAGAAAATACAGTTAAGATTGTGGCAACACTAGGACCAATATCAGATTCAAAACAAATGATCAAAAGCTTAATTGATGCCGGAGTAGACCTTTTTAGGTTGAATTTTTCCCATGGATCACATGATGAGAAAAGGGAATTAGTTAAAAGGATAAGAGAAGTTGATGATTATGTTGGTATAATGGCAGATATTCAAGGCCCTAAAATACGTGTGGGGAAATTTAAAAACGATGAGGCATACAATCTAAATGTAGGACAAGAAGTTAAGGTTTTTGAAAGAGAGATTGAAGATGGAGGGGACCAAAGTCAATTTGCCATCCCTCTTGCGGGATTTCTAAAATCTATGAGGAAAGGGGAATATTTTTATGTAAATGATGGTATTATCAAAATTCAAGTAAAAAGTATAGAAAAAGATCATCTTATTGGGGAGGTTATTGCAGGAGGCTTAATAAGTAATAATAAGGGCGTCAACATACCTTCTGGTGACTTAAAACAAAGAGTCCCTACCGAAAAAGATATAAAAGATCTTGAATTTATCGCAGAGCTAAACCCAGAATATGTCGCAATTTCATTTGTTTCAGGAGCAGATGACGTAATTCATGTAAAGAAACTTCTCGAAAATTACGGAAATGGAGAAATAAAACTAATATCAAAAATCGAACGTCCAATTGCTTTAGATAATTTTGATCAAATATTAGAGTTCTCTGATGGGATAATGGTTGCTAGAGGCGATTTGGGTGTTGAAATTTCTCCCGAACAAGTCCCGATAAGACAAAAGGAGCTAATTAATAAATGTAATAAAGAAGGAAAGCCTGTAATCGTTGCAACTCAAATGCTAGAATCAATGGTCAACACTCCTATACCTACACGCGCTGAAGCAAACGATATTTATAATGCTGTCTTAGATGGAACTGATGCTGTTATGCTTTCGGCAGAAACCGCCGTTGGAAAGTATCCCATTAATTCAGTTGAATATATGAATAAAATTTCCTCCACTGCTAGCTTACATGTCCCATTAAGATCTGCGGATGACTACGACTCAGATAAATTAACTCATACTCAAACTCTTGGCCATGCAATTCATGCACTTGCAAAAGAAATGAAAGAATTAAACTTTCGAGGAAAAATCTTAGTTATTACAAGAAGAGGTTTTGGTGTGAGAATGATTTCCAAATTTCGTCCTCCCCTTCCAATACTAGCGATGACCCCATTTAAAAAAACCGCTAGAGAATTACATTTAATTTGGGGTGTTCAACCAATACACATTGAAAATGTTGATTTTTTCAATCTAGATGCTGAGAGCTTAATAGAACAATCAGTTAAATATGGGGTTGAAATCGGGCATATTGACGAAAATGAACATGTAATCATATTATTAGTCTCACGGAAATTTCAAAGAAGAGGTAATCTTGTAGGACTTTACTATGTAGGAGAAATTCTTGAACCAGAGTCTCATAGTGAATAAAAAATAAAAAAATTTATATACTTTATAATTATAACTTTGGAACTATCAACAATTATCACTCATTATACTAAAATCATAATACATTATTGTCCAAATAATTTAATTAATTTTAAATTGAAAGATAGAAGATAATACCTTAAAAGTTGTTTTTTATATTGAATTTTTTTTAAAATATAATATTGACAATTAGAACAATCAAGTAATGAGGTAAAAAAAGTATGGGAGAAGAGATACCGGCTGAAAAACCAACTAAAAAACCAGCTAAAAAATCCGGAGAGTGGCAATTCGCTTCTATAGTTTCATTAATCGGGAAATGGGCTTGGGTAATTATTATAGTAAATGCAATAATATATGTAATCTGGGGTTTATATAGCTTTTTTACTGCATATGCTGTATGGCAAACCTTAAGAAATTATTACATTTCCTTAGGATGGACTGTCCCTCCATTTTCCGGAGCGTTTACACCTATATGGTATTTAATTGGAGCGATTATAGCAATCATATTTGCGCTTCTCATAATCAAGAAAAAATTCTCAGATAAATGTGGAAATAAAGATTGGGATGCTTTATACGACTGGGTTCTTGTAGCAGGAAATATAAGGATTCCATGGATGCTAATTTGGGGGATTATTCTTGAGGTTTTCACAGTGGGATGGGGCGGTTTAGCAGTATTGATTCCTGCAGTATTACTAATATTTATTGGACCAAAACCATATAAATGGTCTACTAAATAATAAAGTCAAAGAAAATATATTACTAAATCTTTATTTCTTTTTTTTTCTGATATTTTGTTAATTTTTAACAATTTTTTTATATAAGCTTGATTAATTGTATTTTTATGATATTTGAACAATTAATTTATGAAGAAAAAGATAAAGTTGCCTGGATCACTCTAAATCGACCCAAAGTTTTAAACGCATTAAGTATGCGCTTATCTGATGAAATAGTTTCTGCTATAGAGAATGTAAGAAAATCAACTAAGTTGAAATTTCTAATCATAAAAGGAGCAGGAAATAATTTTTCAGTAGGAGATGATATAACGGAAATGGTTAAATGGGGCGATGCTAATCTTATTACACGGAGGGTACGTTTTTATCAGAATATGGCTAATCAACTCGAAGAATTAGATAAAATCACTATTGCTGCAGTTGACGGCTACGCAGTAGGTGGTGGATTAGAAATTACAATGGCATGTGATTTTGTGATTGCTACTGAAAGAGCTAGATGGGGTATGCCTGAAGTAGATGTTGGTATTACTCCGGGTTGGGGTGGTACGACTCGTTTAGCGCGTTTTATTGGAAGAAGGCGAGCAAAAGAAATAAATCTGATAGGAGCACTCCATACTGCACAAAGAGCTGTTGAGTGGAATCTATGGAATCGTGTAGTTCCAAATGATGAACTTGATTCAGAGGTTAAAAAACTACTTGAAGTTTTAAGTTCAAAAAATCAGCAAGGAATGCGACAATTAAAATTCATTATTAATCGTGGAGTGGAATGTGATCTTTATACCGCACAAGGATTTGAGGTTCTTTCAGGTGCGTTAACAGGAGCAGTAAGCGGATTTTGGAAAATTAAAGACGCGGACCAAGGAGCAGGAGTTCTGGGATTTTCTCAGAAGAATGAACTTTGGCAAAAAAGAAGAAGCTTAGCTAAAAATTTCTGGACGGATTAAAGCTACTAATTCATTAACAACATCTTAAGCATAGAATAAGTGGTATAACATTTAACCTAAGTCCCGAATAATTTCCACTGCTTCAAAAAGTTGAGAGATTTCATAATCAGGATTAACATTTGATAATCTTGACTCAAATGAATCATTAATCCAAATAGCTAACATTTTATAATTTTTTGCTCCTTGAATATCGGTTTCTAATAAATCTCCAATGTGAATAGCATCTTCGGGAGAAGTTTTAAGCTTTTTCAGAGCCTTTTTAAAGATCAATGGATGAGGCTTATAAAAACCAACTTCATCAGAAAAGATAGTAACATCAAAATAATCAAGAATATCATAATCTCCCATTACTTTTCTTAAAACATAGCCAGGTGTAATCCCCGTGTCTGATATAAGCCCAATCTTATAATTTGGAGCAAATATATCCAAGATTTCGCGAACTCCTCCTATTATTGGTGGTGGTTTTTCAAAAATTGCTAATTCAAATCGCTCCTGAATTAGTTTCTTATCTTTTTTAGATAATTTAATTTTAAGTGAGTCTGTTAACTTAGATATTCTATCTTCTAAAAAAATATGATGATATGTAGAAGTTTTAAAAACGCGATTACTCAGTTCAAAATATTTATAATAATTTTGTTTGAGTTCATCATAAAAATATGAAATCTTTCTTTCATTTAATAAATCGATTAGGAATTGCAATCTGATGTCTGCATAGTCAATGTTTGAAAATATTGTATTCCAAAGATCAAAAGTAATAGCCTTAATCATATAAGTGTAATATTTCAAGAAGTATTTTATACCTTATTAAATATGAAAATAATTAATAAAATTTAGTATTGATTTATTTGTTTTTAACTATTATAATCCTAATTCATATCTTTACTGTGTTTTCGATGGAAAAAATTATTCAAATTAAAATAGAAGTTAATTGTGATACTCATCGAGCTTTTAAATTCTTTACAGAAAATGACTTATTAGAAACTTGGCTAACAGAAAAAGCGGAAGTTGAACCTATAGTTGGAGGGAAATATGAACTTTTTTGGGAACCAGAGAACAGAGAAAATAATAGCACAATCGGTTGTAAAATTACCGGAATTGAACAAGATAAGTTCATTTCATTTGATTGGAAAGGTCCTGTTAAGTTTAAATCTTTTATGAATTCCGCAGATCCTCTTACTCATGTTATTATCCTCTTTTCTCCAAGTAAAGTTTCTCAAAAAACAGATATTTATTTATTTCACACAGGTTGGAGAAACGATCAGAATTGGTTACAGGCTCGGGATCATTTTGAAAAAGCTTGGACAAATGCTTTAATCCAATTAAAAGAAAATCTTAAGAATTGTCGACCCTAAAGGTATTTTATTTATAATTTTGAAGCAAAACTTATTCATATCCTTTCAAATCACATAAGGTATATGGATAGTAGCCAAAAATCTGAAAAAAAAATGCCTGTACTATTTTTAGCACACGGGTCACCTATGAATATTATTGCAGATAACGCGTTCACTCAAAGTTTACGCACCTTAGGCCAGAATTTACCGAAACCAAAAGCAATATTAGTTATTTCTGCTCATTGGCTCTCAAATGGAACTAAAGTCTTATGTAGCAGAAATCCTAAAACAATTTATGATTTCTACGGATTCCCTGAAAAACTTTATAAAATTACTTACCCTAGTCCCGGATGTCCCGAAATCGCAAAAAAAGTAAGCCAAAAGATCAAATCTTATAAAATTACGTGCGATTATGAATGTGGTTTTGACCATGCTTCTTGGTCAATTCTTAGGCATATATACCCTAAGGCACAAATTGCTTTGATAGAATTAAGCTTAGATTATCAATACATCAGTTGGAATCCAAAACCCATTGAATATCATTATAGATTAGCAAAAGAATTGAGATTTTTACGCGATGAAAAAGTTTTGATCATCGGCAGTGGAAATATAATTCATAACCTCGGAATTTTTGATTATGAAGTAGATGCTCCTCTGATGCGATGGGCTAAAGATTTCGATGATAAAATTAAAAAAAATCTCCTCTCAAAAAATCGTGAAGAATTGATCAATTATCAAACCATGGGTGATGGTGCCATTAAAGGAATTCCAACTTGGGACCATTATCTCCCAATGATCTATATAATTAGTATGCAAGAAGAAAATGAAGCAATAAAATTTTTCCATGAAGGATTTCAGCATGGCTCCATCTCGATGCGTAGCTTTAAAATTGATTAAGTTCAAATTTAAATATTCTCTTAAAAAGAAATACCAAATTTTATTTTATAAAATTTGATAAAAAAATCATGACTTTTCGTGTTAAGAATTAGATTTCCTTAGGTTTTAGTTTATTTTATAAAATCGATACCTTTATATAAGGCAATTAATATTAGTATATTAAAGTATGTGAATTAGTTCTTGACAAAAAAAACTTTACAGAAAATCAAAAATTAAAATAATTACGTTAAATTAGATAAAATTTAAGGTAAATAGCTCAAATAAAAGAAAAATATGGAAGATTAATGTATTATGGTGTTTGAAGATTATTATGATAATTTTTTCAAAGCTCGGAGATCTCTTGAAGATCCGTATAGCAAGGTATCAGTATCTAAAGAAGAATATAGAAAACTACTGGATATCGCGGAGAAATATGAAATGCTAGTAAAAAAAGTCGATCAAATAGAGACACGAAAAACCCAATTAGAAAAAGAAATTATTGAATTAAAAGATGATGGTAGAAAATTGAAAGAGTTAGAAGAGAAAACAGAAAAATATTTACAAGCATTAGTTAGGAATCAAGCTGATTTTGAGAATTATAAAAAATCAAATCAACGTGAAAATGAACGATATAGACTTTCTGTTAAAGAAAATATCTTAAAGAAGCTTATCAAGCATTATGAAGATTTATTAAGAGCATTGAATATTTTGAAAACGTTAGAAAATGGAGAATCTATTAAAAATGGATTTGAGATGATTGTAAAGAATTTTGAAAAAACGCTTGAAGAAGAGGGAGTTAAACCGATGAACCCTGAAGGAGAAACATTTGATCCTTATAAACATGAGGCTTTATTGGTCGAAGAAAATGAGAATCTCCCTGATAATACAATAATTGAAGAAATAGATAAAGGTTATTATTTAAATAACAAAATATTGAAACCCGCAGGGGTTAAGATATCAAAATCAAAAAAAATTGAAAATGAAAATTAAAATAACAAATTTAAATAAAAAATTAAAAAAAATAAAAAGAAGTGAGAAAATATGGCAAAAATAATTGGTATTGATTTAGGAACTTCCAATTCAGCTGCTGCTGTACTAATTGGTGGCAAACCGACAATTATTCCTAGTGCAGAAGGTAACACCTTAGGTGGTAAAGCTTTTCCTTCCGTGGTTGCATTTACTAAAGATGGACAGAGATTAGTGGGAGAACCTGCAAGAAGGCAAGCGATTTCGAATCCTGATCGAACCATAACTGCAATAAAACGTAAAATGGGTACTTCATACAAAGTTACTATTGACCATAAAGATTATTCTCCTCAAGAAATTTCAGCAATGATTTTGAGGAAAATAAAAGAAGATGCAAGTGCATATTTAGGTGAAGAAGTTACGGAAGCCATTATCACGGTTCCTGCATACTTTAACGATAATCAAAGACAAGCTACTAAAGATGCGGGAAGGATCGCGGGATTAAATGTAAAACGTTTAATTAACGAACCCACTGCCGCGGCTGTAGCTTATGGGTTAGACAAGAAAGATGCTCGATTGAAGATCGCAGTACTAGACCTTGGTGGAGGTACTTTTGATGTGACTATCATGGAGATGGATAATCAAGTCTTTGAAGTAATTTCAACGGCAGGAGATACCCAGTTAGGAGGTACAGATATGGACAAAATTCTTGTAGATTATTTTGTTAATGAAATCAAAGCTCAAGAAGGCGTAGATTTAAGAAATGATTCAATGGCTATGCAAAGGGTTCGAGAGGCTGCTGAGAAAGCAAAAATTGAACTGTCAACTTCTATTACTACCGATATTAATTTACCTTACATTACTGCAACTGATTCCGGTCCAAAGCATCTTAACATGAATCTCACGAGAGCTAAATTAGAACAGTTAATCGATCCAGTAATAAAGCGATTAGAAGCACCTATTATTAAAGCTTTAAAAGACGCAAACTTGAAAAAAGGAGAAGTTGATAAGGTTATTCTTGTTGGTGGACCAACTAGAATGCCAGTCGTTCAAGAAAAATTCGAAAGTTTCTTAGGGAGAAAGCCGGAAAGAAGCATTGATCCTATGGAATGTGTTGCCATGGGTGCTGCTATACAGGGTGGTGTGTTAACTGGTGAGGTTGAAGACTTGCTATTGTTAGATGTTACTCCATTATCTCTAGGTGTGGAGACTTTAGGTGGTGTATTTACCAAATTGATTGAGCGAAATACAACTATTCCAACAAAAAAAGCAGAAATCTTCTCAACTGCCGCAGATAATCAACCTGCAGTAGAAATCCATGTCTTACAAGGAGAGAGACCAAGAGCAGTAGATAATATTACTTTAGGTAAATTTAATTTAACAGGAATTCCACCAGCACCCAGAGGCGTTCCACAGATCGAAGTAACATTTGATATTGACCAGAATGGTATATTAAATGTATCAGCGAAAGATAAAGGAACTGGTAGAAGTCAGTCAATAACTATTACAGCGTCAACTAAAATGCCCGAAGATGAAATTGAGCAAAAAGTTCGAGAAGCAGAAAGACATGCTGAAGATGATCGTAAATTCAAAGAGTTAACTGAAGCGAAAAATCAGGCGGAAGCTTTAATTTATCAAACAGAAAAATTGTTAAATGAAAACGAAGCGATTATTGGGGATTTGAAATCCGGAATTTTAGCAAAGATTTCTGATGTGAGAAGCGCTATGGAATCTGAGGATGTAAGTAGAATTAACAACACTATAGAAGCATTACAAAAGTCATTACATGAAGTGTCAGCAAAAATTTATGGACAACAGCAAAAAACCTATCAAGGAGCACCTCCTGGAGGAATGGGAGGGGCCACACCGGGAGCTAACTATGGATATCAAGGAAAAACAGAAGATGAAATTGAAGAAGAAAAGTTCCGTAGAGCAACAGGTCAAGATGACGGCGTCGTAGATGCTGAATATGAGTAAATTAAAATTTTTTTTTGTATTTTTTTATTATTTTTTTAAGATTATTAAAACGGGTTGAAAATAATGTCAAAAGATTATTATAATATATTGGGGATAGATAAAAATGCAACAAAGGAAGACATAAAGAGAGCATTCCGTAAACTGGCTCGAAAGTATCATCCAGATGTAAATCCTGATGAGCCTAAATCTGGTGAAAAATTTAAAGAGATAAATGAAGCTTATACGATTTTAAGTGATGATAAGAAAAGAGAGATGTATGATAAATTTGGGGTTGTAGATGGAGATCCCTCAGCTTATCAGCAATGGGGTGGTGCACCTGAAGGTTCAAGAGTTTATCAAGGGCCAGACGGAACAACCTATTATTACTCAACCTCGGGAACACCCGGAGGATTTGATTTTAGCGAAATTTTTGGAAATAATAGGAAATCGAGAAGTAGTTCTGGTGGATTCGATTTCTTTAATGATTTAGGAGATATTTTTGATGTTTTTTCAAATGTTGGAGGCAGTACCAGGGCAAGGTCACCACGCTCTCAAGCTGTTCCAAGAGAAGGTGAAGATCTAAGATATGATATGGAAATTAGTTTTATGGATGCTTTTCTTGGAGGAAAGAGAAAAATTCAATATCGAGATCCAATTAATGGAGAAAATAAGACATTAACAGTTACAATCCCAAGGGGTATTAAAGAAGATCAAAAATTAAGATTAAAAGGAAAGGGAATGCCTGGAGAAAATGGAGGTGATCCCGGCGATTTATATATTATAGTTCATGTAAAAGATCATGAGATATTTGAAAGAGATGGAGATGATATTTATATTGATCAGGAAATACCTTTTACAACTGCTGTGCTTGGCGGAAAAATTCAAGTACCTGGTATAGAAAACACAATTAATGTTACAGTTCCTCAAGGAACAAAGGATTCCTCCATCTTAAGATTAAAAAATAAGGGTTTTTACAAGTTAAATTCTGAAGATAGAGGAAATCAATTGGTTAGAATAAAAATTAAAGTTCCCAAAAGATTAAGTGGGAAGCAAAAAGAACTTATAGAAAAATTAAAAGCAACTGGGTTATAGGAAGGTGTTAAATGATGATGAAATACGATAAATTTACCATTAAAGTTCAAGAGGCTCTTATGTCTGCTAGATCATTGGCTCAAACAAATGATAATCAGCAGATTGAACCCGTTCATTTGTTAATTTCGTTAATTGAACAAGAAGATGGAATAACTACTCCTCTATTTCAAAAATTAGGAGTTAATATTCAAAAATTATTGAATGATTTATTAAAAGAGTTAGAGCGCTTACCTAAAGTAACTGGTGCAGGAGCAACAGACGTATCCCTATCAGCAACTTCAGGTAAACTATTTGATGAAGCTTGGAAAGAAGCAGAAATGTTAAAAGATCAATATTTAAGCACAGAACACTTAATCATAGCAATTTCTAAAATGGAATCGATAACGATACATAAAATTTTGAAACAATATGGTATAAATAGAGACAGAATTTTACAAGCATTAACTGCAATCCGTGGTAATCAAACAGTAACAGATCAAGATCCCGAAGGAAAGTACCGTGCTATTGAGAAATATAGTCGAAATCTTACGGAATTGGCAAGGAGAGGCAAAATTGATCCTGTAATCGGGAGGGATGATGAGATTAGAAGAGTTATGCATATACTTTCAAGGAGAACTAAAAATAATCCTGTATTAATTGGAGAAGCTGGCGTTGGAAAAACGGCAATAGTAGAAGGATTAGCTCAGCGAATTGCAAATGATGATGTACCAGAAGCTTTAAAATGTAAACAACTCGTTGCAATAGATTTAGCAGCTATGATAGCTGGAGCTAAATACCGAGGAGAATTTGAAGATCGTTTAAAAGCATTTCTTAAAGAAGTTGAAAAAGGGGCGGGTAAATATATTCTTTTCATTGATGAATTACATACTCTAGTAGGTGCGGGA
>SMTZ1_10006500_pt1 | contig 18308 bp, 16 predicted proteins | sample DeeMarSWOR136_30_FD_25667 | JGI IMG/M metagenome (IMG submission 25667)
ATTTTCGGGTCTATTCTGGCGATTCCACGACCCACGTCACGAGATTGAGCCTCAGCAACACGAAGAGAAACTTGAGACATAACATATTCACCTCTTTAACTATAACAAACAATTCTTCATTTTTCCGTGTTTTACCCTTCCATATAAATATTACCAATTTCGGTTCTGTAAAGTTGTCGTCGGAAAATAAAGCTGTAAAAAATCGTCTGTTCCTTTTTCACGAAGAGTCTCTAAGGTTTTTAAAATGATAATTCTTTGGTTCTTTGTAATAGTTATTATATACATTATATTTCACATACTAGAGTACTGGGGAAAAATGGCTAAACACCAGACCTTTACCGACCTTATGAATGCAGGTAAAACATGGGCTGCAATCGTTGGAGTTTTGGTTTATTTCACATATGATTCGATGCGTGTTCTAGTCGGCATGGTAGCCTCACTTATCTTTTGGATAGTCATAGCAATTTACCTTTATTGGGATTACAAGAAAACCCATAAAAAATCCATACCCAAATCTTCAAGAGATTTTCATCCATTAACTCCGCAGACCACTAAAGAGTCTAAATCAACAACAGGTTTTCGTAGAAAATTAATTATCATCAAAAATATACTCTTCATCGTACTTGGAATGGGTGAAGCAATATTTTTTATAAGTCTTTTACGTTATTGGGAAATTGTTACAATCCCTGTTGGTGAATCCAGCATACCTATTTTAACATATCAAAATACCGCCTTAATCGGTTTTTTTATTCTCGGTATCTTTCTCGCAGTAAATGTTGTAACTACTCTTCGTCACCCAAGAAAGGCAATATTTGAATAATAGCATTTGTCTACTCAAGACGTAATAGAGTATTAAAGGAAACCTTCTTGTTCGCAGGCTTTTTCTAATTCTTGGAATCGTATGTTGTTTCCAAAATCCTTGCGAAGATTCGATAATATCTTTGCGAGGTCTTGTTTTTTGACTTCAGTATTTGCTCGGATTTTACCAAGAATCCAGTTCAAGTTCTTTGTCCCATTTAGGTAGGGTCGGCGTATGGAATCTTCTATATCATTCGTTTGACGTATTTTTTCGGATTTCACTTTCAATTAGACAAACCACGTTATACGATGCCAATTTTTCTTATTAAATCTTTTGACATACGATATAACTAAGAATTGATGATTATTATTTTTTGCTTGCGTTCTGTATCAGCGTTTTCCACTTGTTCTTTCCTTCAATTGCTATTCCGCATGCTTCGGCGGGTGTTTTTCCGTCTAGTCCGCTGTGTTCTCTTATGTAGTTGTGGTAGATTTGGTAGCCTCTGAGTATGGGTGTGTCTTTTCGTTCGAGTCCTCTCATGGTTTTTTCTCGTTGTCTGATTTCTCCGTTTAGTCGTTCCATTTTGTTGTTCATGTCGCCTCGTAGTTTGATGTGACGAATGTGCTTTGTTCTTGGGTTGCGTTGTGTCCAGAACTCGTCTTTATATGCTATATGTAGGATTCGAGTCCATCTGTTATTATGGTTTCAGGCTTTTTTCCAGTTACCTTCTTGGCTATTTGAACCAGTTTTTTAGCTAATATGTACAAGTTGACTTGCAGTCACCAGAGGATGTTTGCTGGGTTTATCCGATATAGTGGTTTCCTTTGCCGTTGTGAATCGTTTTCGACCATGCGTGACGTTTCTTTCCGGTGATCTTGGAGATGCATAGGTCGACGAGAGCCTTTGTGCAAATCAGCATGTTGAACATGAAAGTTAGGAACGGAAATGGTATTAGCCAATATGTTCTGTTCCGTCCGTCTAGGTAGGCGCCTATGCCAACTTCGAAGAAGGGCGCAAAATTTCCCAAAGAACTATAGAATGAGATAGGTATAGCTGCCCAGACTATCTTTGTCCATGATAGGGGCTGAAGCAGAAACAGTGCTGCCCCGAGAATCCAAGCTAATCCCGCGAAGATCGGAACAAAATAGACGTTGAGCAGCAGGAATCCATCAATCTTTTCTTTCAGCCGCAGATTCTTGCTCCTGATGACTGGCCATAAGTGCCTGAATGCACATTGCATGTGTCCTTTTGCCCATCTGGACCGTTGATGCCAGTAAGAGTGCCAATCTTCAACTGCTTCCTCGTAGCAGTCAGCGTGGTTAACGTATCTGATTTTGAAGCCTGCAAGGTAAACTTTGAAGGTTAAGTCTGTATCTTCTGTTAGCATGTTAGGGTCCCAGCCTCCCAACTTTTCTAGTAGACTTTTTCTGAATCCTCCTACGGTTCCTCCGAATTGGCAGATGAGTTCCAACTCGTCTCGGGCAAACTGGTCTACTCGATACCCTCCGGTTCGCTCCAAGGCCACAAGTCTTGTGACTAAAGTGTTAGGTTCGTTAAGGACTGTTACCCTCCCTTGGACGGCTCCGACTTTGGGGTCTCTGAAGCATGCTGTGAGTTTCTCAAGGATGTCTCTTTGAGGATAGTAGTCAGCATCAAAACAGTAGACAATCTCCCCTGAAACATGTTTCAATCCACAGTTCAAAGCATCTGGTTTTCCCTTTCCCCCATCCTCTATGCTTCGATGAACAACACTTATGAATTTGTGTTCTTCGGCAAATTTTTTCGCCCTCTTGCTTGTTCGGTCGGTAGACGCGTCATCTATCACGATTACTTCGATTTTTTCTTTAGGGTACGTTAATTCAGTCATTCTTTGGAGGATTCGTTCAAATCTAGCTTAATGTGGAGATATCTCCCGCATCTCCCCCCTTTTTAACCGCACAATTACGAAAACGAGTCCAATAACTATGGCACATATGCATATGATTATCCCATAATATTTTTCGAGTATTGATTTTGTTGTATTAATGATTGGTTCAAAGTACTCTTGAATTATCGAGTCAATTGAAAACCCTGTATCATCTTTCGAATCATAACTACCACTTACATAGTCGCCATAGTAGTACATTCCATTCCTCTCTACTAGTGGTTTACTCCTTGTTTCTGAAACGATTTCGTTGATTTCAGAATCGATGGAACCAATAACGGAAATTTTTTCCATTATGTTTAGGAAATCAACACCACCCGCAGTGTAGATCTTAGTAATTATGTAATCCCCCTCTTGATACTCCTTCTCACAATAGAATTCGCCTTCTTCATACGATTGGACATATTCAGTCCATATCTCTTCTGGACTCCATGATACTTTAGACTCCAGATTTTCAAGATTTTCAGAATCTATAAAGTCTGAAAACAGATGCCCCCCATGCCTGTAACGTGATTTGTACCACTGAGCAAGAGCCAAAGAACAATACACCTGCCTCAAGTTGGAATAACTAGAATTAGTATTAACTTCTTCAACAACCAGAGGAAGGATCATTTCCTCCTCCAATTCCTTAACATACTTTCCATATTCCTCTGTTGCATCACTCAAACTAGCACTGCAACCTTCCGAGATGGTACCAAGTTGATTTACTATCTCAAAAGTGGAATGTTCAAACACTGGCTCAGAAAAAATGCTCAGTGTTGCATCATCGATATAAAATTCATCCCCATCTCCATAACCTGTAATCTTATCTGGAACAATCCAGTGCCTTGTCGATGCTGCAAACAAAACATTTTGAACGTTCTCTATCTCTCCTGGATACATATTCATGCATTTCCTAACTAGTTCCTCCCTTTTTCCCTCAAGCATATTCCAGTAACGCTCACCTGCATCGCTTTCACACGGATTTTGATATTTACAGAAATCTTTTTTCATCTGAAAATCGGCTTCAAGCATTATCCTTCCCAAATCTGTACGACCCAAATCTTCATCGATTATTCTATCAGCTTCCCACGGATTCAGATTGACCCAGAACCTATCATCTGGCAAGCTCAGCCCTATAAGAAACCATTGCAACGCCAGCGCCTCGGCTTCTTCGAAATCGATTATTTCGTCGCCAGGCTTTGCTTCGGTTGCCCTTAACATATACTGGAAGTCTAACAAGGGCTCCTCTTGTTCCTCTTCCAAATGTTCTGAGATGTAAGTTAATTCGATTGACGAAAAATCGACCCCACCCCATTCACTATTCTTTTTATTCCAGTCCGTTATGTTCCATGTTTCTTGACCCCTGAGGGCGCTTTCTAATATACTATTCAATGTCTCACCTCCGTCCGATAGTATTTGGATTATCAGGTTAACCCTAGACCACCAAATAGCCTCATATTGAGGAACATCGTCAAGAAATTCTTTAAGCTCCATTCGCAACTCCTGAGCTCCACTGATTCCTGAGAAGGTCGGCTGATCTTGAAAAAAAGCAGAATTGTATATTTTACCTCCACCATTAGCTACGTAAGGCATACCAAATTTTTTCAAAATGTACCATGATACAAATTGTAGCCAAGGCTCAGGCAAGTATTCTCCTTTCTCATGCCATAAACCATGTTTTCCCTCTTCGGCAAAGAAGTGGTGAATTTTTGGGTCGAGTCGAAAGTAGATATAGTAGTGTGCAAGTGAGGCAGATACTACTTTACCTGTTCTTCGATTTTTGAATATTAATACGCCCTCTATGTCCCATTTATGACCGCAGATTTTCGGACCTTCAGGAGGAGCATCCTCTTTCCAAAAAAGAAAAAATCCGTAAACATCCCATTCATCCCCATCTTTATCTGTAAAAGATTGTTTGATATTAAAACCGGGGAATTTCGTAACAAGTGGGAAAGATTCGTCTTTAGCTTCCTCGATAGTTATTGATAGTTTCGATTCATCATCTTCAGCGTAGACCTGAAGGAAGTATCCCCCTCTATTAGGTAGAGGTACTATTGCCAGAAGCATTAATAGCGCTAACACAATTACAATACCAGTTTTCATCAGAAAATGGTTCCTTTCAATTTATTGATATTAAACAACGTTTAAAAATTTTACGCAATGAGGGTTGTGTTCTGAAAGTTTAATTTTTTGTTTGTCTTTCTATTTCCTAACCATGCGCGCTAAGATCAAACGATTGCGACTGAATATCTTCCCGAACGTATATCTCGCAACGTCTTTTCGAATTCATACCAAGAAGTAATAGATTCGCCTGGACTAGGTGTATTCATCACTGAACTGTGCGGCGTTATTGCTCTATAGTTTCCATCAAACTCTTTCATAATGATTTCTTTTTCCTTTTCAGCAAGGGCACCTACGCGGGCGCGACCATGCGCTATTTGCATAAATGCCGCTCTTTCACCCGTAATAATAATCAGGAAAGGGAATTCTTCGATTGTACTTGCCATTAAAGAATAGAGCCTGACTTGTGCGATACCTCCTGTTAGCGGGTAGGCAGTCACAAGAGCCTTGAGGTATTTCAAATGGTTCCTGTATTGCTCTTCCTGATCGGCCTTGAAGCGGCGCACTTGAGTACAAGGTCCATAAACGATCTTTTGGTTTTCCATTCTGCTCCCCCTATTCTACTAAGTCTCTTGGTTAACATATAACTTTTCCATATGTCCACCAATTTTGGTAAAAAGAGGAGTAGAGACACTCACAAAATAAACCTCGGTTGGGTTGGGGTTAAATTTTAACCCCAAACCCAAACCCACCCACATATAATATAATTCTCCACCAAAGAGCCTCTTCAACCCTTCAGAAGAGAAAAACGTCAAACGAACGAAACATGCTGTAAGTTTAAATATATTCCCTACAAGTCTAATCTATAAAAATTTCAGAGAATTTCACATGCGATTAAAAACTGAAATCTCACGCACACTTTCCGAAGCTTGCGTTAATAGCCCATCCTATCTAGCAGATTTCGTACGTCATCCTATTTCATGTAAGATTCTAATGGCGATTAACCATGACGTTGGAAATCGTAGCTGAAGTGCTTAAGCTAACCATGCTTGCAGTGTTGGCTACCGCAGGAATACTAGTTGTCCTGATATGGAAAAAGAATCGGACAACAAAAATGACTTACATTAGATTTATTGTTCAAGTAGCATCAATGGCTGCGACATTTTTCTTATTTACGTATCCTATAAGACCGCTTTTCATACTCGCCTTTATCTTGATAATGCCTATTGTTTTGGGACGGTTCTTTTGCGGTTGGATTTGCCCATTTGGGCTATACATGGACGTGATTACTTTAATTCGAAAGGCTTTCAATATACGCCACCGCTTTCTTCCCGATAGACTCAACAAGTTCTTACACAATTTCAGATATGCATTGGTACTCTTCTTTCTAATTCTACCTGTTATTCTGATTCTAATAGAACCGCCCACGTCGTTGGACCTACTAGCATTAACGGCATTGGTTTTAGCTGGTCCCTTCGAACTTCTGGGAATCTTGCTGGGTCCTTTGGTGCCTCTGATTGTACCTTGGGTAGGTCCACTGGAAATTGGCGGAATATACTTCAGTTTTCCCTACGTTCAAGAAGTAATCAAATACACAGGCGAAAGCTTTGCCACCATCAGTGCATTAATTTATTTGGCATTAATCGTGATTGGATCATTCTTTATAAGACGCGTTTGGTGTCGGTTCTGTCCAACAGGAGCATCGATTGCCGTTGTGAATAGACTCAAGGGTTTTAAGCGGGCTCCTGTGCTTCACCTTGACAAGGACGAAGAAAAATGTACTAAATGTGGAATCTGCAAAAGAGTGTGTCCTGTGCAAGTCACTGAAGTGTACGAGCAGAAGGGAGGAAAAATAATGACTTCAATGTGTATGCTATGTTCCCGATGCGTTGAAATGTGTCCCTACGAAGATTGTTTAAAAATAAAGTTGGGCAACAAAACCGTCGTAAGGTCTCGCAATTGGTTGGAGCCATCAGAAATTGAGTGAGAAATCAATGGACTCGAAAAGATTTTTTGATGTGGTTTTTTTATTCCATGGCTAGCAATTCTTAAAAGCGAAATATTGAATAATGAATCTCTTATCAGACTGATAACATTCCTTTCACATCGGAGGAATCTTCATGGGCATTGGATTAACTAAACTGAGAATATTATTAATGATTGATCTGCTGATTCTAGTTTTGATTATTCCCGCTTATTTTTTTGTTGATTCACAAATTCTAAAGGCTGCCCAATTTGAAGTGACGGATTTGGTTCTTGACCCTGATTTGGTGCAGGTTGGGGAACCCATGCAAATCTCGGTTAAAGTAACCAATATTGGAGAAAAGAGTGGAAACTATTCAGTAGTCATGACAATTGATGAGATCCCAGTAAATTCAAAAATTGTCCAGCTTTCGGGGGGAGAAAATACAACAGTCACCTTCACTGCAACAGAACTAACAGAAGGCAATCACACTCTTGCTATAGAAGGTCTAACAAGGTCATTTAAGGTCACTTCGGAGGTGCCAACTAAAAAAGCTGAACTGCAATTATCAAATCTGGTGACCAGTCGAAAGGAAGCTAAAGTTGGAGAACCCATAACCGTTTCAGTTTCAGCAACCAATACAGGAGATGAGGTTGGTGATTTCACGTTGGAACTTTTCGTAAATGATCAGGTTTTAGAGACTAGAAGTATTCAGTTGGATGCTGGTAAAACCTCACTTGTACAATTTGAAGTAGTTGAGAATACTGAAGGTGAATATGTAGTAAAAATAGGGTCTTTATCCACATCATTTAGAATTACTTCTGAAGTTCAGCCAGTTAAACCAGCTGAGTTTCAAGTAACTGATTTAGCAGTTAATCCTACTTCCGTCCTAGCTGATGAAGTTGTAGAAATCTCTGTTAAGGTGACTAATGTCGGAGAAGAAACTGGCGACCATACTGTGACTCTTAAAATTGATGGAGTTATCAGAGACACTAAAACTGTTACGCTGGCTGGCCAAGCAACAGACATTATTGAATTCGAAGTTTCCGAGTCAACTTCGGGTACACATAGTATTGAAATAGCGGGTATGTCAGAATCATTCACTGTGGAAAGTTCAGCTTCTGCATCACCAAACATAAATTTGCATCAACTGCTTGTCAGACCCTACGAAGTTTGGAGTGGAGAGACAGTCAACGTCAGAGCCCTAGCCGACAATCTGGCAAATGAAGCCGGAACACTTCAAGTAAGACTTTTGGTTGGTGGGAAAGTTGAAGAAACCAAAACCTTCTCCTTGGATGGTGGTGCAACTGATGTATCCATTGATTTTTCAGTTACAGCTGGGAGTGGTCCTACAGGAATAGGGACCAAAGGTTATCCAGTTGATTTAGTGAATGTGGGTAATCAAAACAATAGTTTACATGGATATTTCCAAGTTGCTACTGATGGCTACCACACACTTATTATCAACAGGGCAGGTGGAGGTACCACACCAATGAAATTTACTCTCAATGGTGTACCATATGAAACACCATACCATGATTTTCTGCCAGTTGGTGAATACGTCTTTGAAACAGACGAAATTGTCGATCTTGGAACGGGCGTTGTACAATTTTCACACTGGAGCGATGGCATAGGAGGTACCACAAGAACTTTTACGGCGGAAAAACGTCAATCAGTGTTGGCACACTACAACATTATAAGTGGATATGCGTCATGCCCTTCATTGTACACTTGGAACGGAACTAACTATTATTACATCACAGAAGTCTCAAACGCTGGTTGGCTAGGATATATGGATTACATCAACGAAGACGGTGACTTCGTGTACAGTGGAGGCAATCCGTGGGATCACGTCAAATTAGACATAAGTCAATTACAACCACGGACTGATGCTGAAAATAACCCCTATTATGATGTTGTCTTGTTCCAACAATGGGATGAAATCTATTACTTGGATACAGCTTACATGATGGTTGTTGACCATCCCGAGGGTACTGACGCTTATTCAACAATGGTAAATTACGTGAACAGAGGCTTCTATGGGGACATTTACACTGTAAAACCCGACGAACTATTAACGCCAATTTCGGCTACAAACGAAAAAGGGGACGACGTCTTATTTGAAATCTCCAAAATTGACGGCATCTTTACTCCGGGCAGCGATGGAGTTCGTAGTCCATCATGGGATAACATCACATTAAATCAATTGACACTAAATCTGGGTGATCTATCTGCTGCTCCGGAAATCAAACTTTTAATCCATGGAATGGTTGATTGGGGTCCGCCTGAACCCTATTATGATTGGATAGAACAGTTTAAGACGGCAGTTGCCGAAGGGGTGGTTCCAAGTGGTACACAAGTCACCGCACCCCCCACCATGGAAGTTATGGATGCAGAAGGTAATTGGATAAAAGTTCCACAAGATAGGGAGATACCGGTTCCCGCCGATTATGTTCCGAGAACATTCTGTGTAAACTTGACGGGGCTTTTTCCCGCAGATGTGAGCGAGTATAAAATTAGGATAACCAATTTTTGGAATGTAACTTTTGATTACATTGGAATAGACACAAGTCCACAAGAGGAAATTGACGTTTACGAAATCCAACCTATCGCCACTCTTGGCTCGCTGGATTTTGCCACTACAACTACAACCGCTTCAGGGAATTTCACAAGGTACGGTGATGTTTCACCTTTACTAGCTACTGCAGATGACATGTTTGTTATCGGTATGCAAGGTGACAGAATTTCTCTCAAGTTTCCAACTGATGGCCTGCCTCCGCTTGAAGAGGGTAATGAAAGAAGCATTTTCCTCTTTGTTGCTTGCTGGTTCAAAGATCCGCCTTGGAATTGGGGTTATGGATTTGATTTTACAGTAGATCCTTTGCCTTTCCAAGATATGAGCGGTTTTCCCTATCCCCCGACGGAAAGTTACCCATCCAACGAAGAATATCTGGGCTATCTCCAAGAATGGAATACAAGAGCAGTGAATATTCCCTAATCCAAAAGTCTGCAGTACTACGACATTCCCAACGAAGGGTCTATGGTCTAATCTGATTAAATCAATACAGGAGTCATCACCCGACAAAGAATCCTGCACATCTTCTTTTTTTGGATAGGATTAAATTTTAACCTTTTTCCCCTTCTCTTCCTACGTCTATCTCTTCCTATCTCTATCTTCCTACCTTCACACAATACGAAATACTATAAACTAAAAAACTCACACACAAGAAAAACACTCAATCAGTGCCTAAATTCAAACAATATCTTGTATCAAAGACGAATACCAGACAGCGTTTAGCCCCAGACTATTTCCACCAACATGGTATTCGCCAGAGTTAATCCCCAACAAATAGTGTGGAGAACGACCTAAAGCTATACCTCCTGCTATTTGTCTCATAGAGCTACTGGGAAGGATTACAGGACTACCACTTGTTCCAGAGTGTAAGCGTGCATCAACCAGAAATAGAGGTTCACCTCTAAAGTGTGACCCATAAGCACTGGCAATGGCACCTAATCTGGTTATTGGTAGATTATGAACATTGTCATGGAACCCAAGAGGATAACCTATTATCGCGCAATTATCCATTAACATTGTTGTTACATTGTTTGGCAAGAAGTTGTTTTGAGAGAAATAGGATGCAACATCTGTTTGTTGCATCAATCCTGTTATGTCAATTACCACAACATCAACGGAAGCACGGGTTGGATGTTCCAACCATAGTTTATTATTGGCATTATCGTAAAGAGGTATGTCAATGAACCGATTTTGAATTAAGGAGTTTGGGTGCATGCATGCATGGATTCGATAATTGAGACTTACAATAAACGAAAAGAATACATAACTGAGAAAATCTCATAAGATAACCGACACTTCAACCCCTTTGGTCAAAACACAACAACCAACGCTTAACTGTTCATTTGCTAAAAGTCATTGCCTGAATATTTTCTAAACTCTACGGTATAATTTCCTTTTTTTCTATTTATGGTCAAACCACGAATTATCGTCTTTCCGTGAATTGGTCCCCATTCAAACCATTGCCAAGGAGCTGAGCGATTAGCAAAAAACAATTTCATTAGTCCTTCTTCATCTTGGAGAGTTTTGATCAAACCCTTTATTCGCATTATAGGTGCACCGGCACCCAAGTATTTGCTAACACTTATCCCACTCGTATTGTAATTTAAATCAACATATTCCTTCGATTTTTCTTCAATAGGATAACTGCGTAGCAACACTGCGTTTTTACGCGATTTCTCATTTTTCGTAACATAATCATAAAGAGAAACGCCTTTAGGAAATAGTCCTTCAAGAGGGTTCTCATCCAGTTCAGAAAAAAACCTATGCGCCCAACCGATAGGAAGAACAACAGCGGGGCCATCATTGTCTAACGCAATTCGGTCAATAAGCTCAGCTGTAAATTTAATAGGGTCTTTGTATGTGACAAATATTTTGTATGTAATTTTTGTTGGAATCAGGACAAGCCGTCTATGCTCAGGCAGAAGCACAACCGTTTTTTGCAGCCAATCAATACATTGATCCAGATTATCACGCTTGCAAGTAACTTGAACTGTGCCTTTACATGATATATTGAAACTTGTTCCTTCTAGCCCACTAATTTCCTTAACCACTAATTGATAGGCTTCGGAGTTCTTATTGCCTCCTCGCTTGGATTTGCAATCGCTACGCTTCTCTACCTCAATTACGGTACTGTTGAAATCAATGTTAGCTTGATAAAAAGCATCCATCAACCAAGTATATTTTTCAGAAACACCCGGTGGACGTTTTCTCACATCTCTCTTTCTAATCAAATCTATTTCATTCACAGGGAAAACCCTGAGGTCAAGAATGTTCATAGAAAACAGAGCAGCCTTGAAAGAATCCTGATACGTGCTTCTGTCAATAACCAAATACTCTCATGCATGCATGCAATTTTATAGTTTGTAGCCGATTTTTCTGAGGAACTCCTTTCTTTCTGTAACATCTTTTTCGGTTTCGATTCCCTTGGTCTTGAAGCCGTCAAACCTCCAGGGGATTAGCTGTTGCCGCGTGGATTGTGCAGACTTCAGGCACCTGCTCGATCTTATCCAAGACGTTGATGGGATAAGCATTTTTGAGGAAGATAATGAAGCAGTGACCGCATCCCAGCTTCAAAGCCTGATTTATGGCTAGGTTCTTCAGTTCTTTGTCGTTGCCCTCAGATCTAACTAGACAGGGTCCAGAGCTTTCGCAGAATCCTATGCCAAATTTGATGCTTGGAACAGCGTTAACCAAAGCTTCGTAAATGTCTTCAACGGTTTTGATGAAATGAGCAGTGCCCAAGACAACATTGCAGTTCTCGGGCATCTCTATTTTAACTGTTTTAAGTTCCACTCAAATCTGCCCCCCTTTACATCTTTGCCGTTTTTCCCTAATAAATTTCACAACAACCAGCGCTCCTGAAAACTTTTTGGGTGCCTGTCTAGACTGTTCTTTTATTCCCATTCTATGGTTGCTGGCGGCTTATGAGTTATGTCATACACAACCCGCGTTACCTTAGGCAACTCGTTAGTTATCCTGGTGGAGATTCTCTCAAGCACCTCGTAGGGAATCCTTGCGAAACCAGCAGTCATAGCTTCTTTGCTTTCAACAATCCTGACGGCAACTGTGTAACCGTAGGCTCTGGAATCACCCTTCACGCCCGTGCTCTTCGTCTCTGTTAACACAGCAAAATACTGCCACAAACTGTCTCCGAGCCCGCCTTTTTCAATCTCATCTGTAACAATTTTGTCAGCTTTCCTCACCAGGTTAGTTTTTTCTTCTGTTACTTCACCGATGATTCTAACTGCCAACCCTGGACCTGGAAAGGGTTGTCTCCGAACCAGTTCGTCTGGCAAGCCCATAATCTTTGCAACCTCTCTAACCTCATCTTTGTACAGGTCTCGTAGGGGTTCAATGATTGCTTTGAACTCTATCTTTTCAGGTAAGCCTCCCACGTTATGGTGAGTCTTTATTGTGTCCGAGTGCTTCCTGAAACCAGACTCTATTCTGTCAGGGTATATGGTTCCCTGTATAAGATATTCTGCATCTATCTTCTTCGCTGCTTCCTCAAAGACCCTGATGAATTCGCTTCCGATAATTTTCCTCTTCTCCTCAGGATCAATGACTCCCTCAAGCTTCTTCAGAAAACGTTCTTGGGCGCGAACCACAACAACGTTGACATTATGCTTCTGGAATGTTTCTTCAACAAATTCTGCTTCGCCAAAGCGCATGAAGCCGTGGTCAACATAAATTGCCAAAAGTCGTTCTCCAAGGGCTTTAGCGGCTAAGAATGTGGCTACGCTAGAGTCTATGCCTCCGCTTAAGCCGATTATGGCAGTTCCGTCACCGACGGTTTCTCTTATTTCATGGATTGCCTTGTCGATTAACGATTCGGGTCTCCAGTTTGCTTGGCACTTGCACACCTCAAAGATGAAGTTGCGGAGCATTTTCATGCCGTTTTCTGTGTGAACCACCTCGGGATGCCACTGAAGACCATATATCTGCTTTGTTTTGTGTCGATAAGCTGCGATTGGACAGGATTGGACAGCTTTCTGTGAATGCCAGCATCTCGTAATCTTCAGGGAGTTCGTAAACCGTGTCCCCGTGGCTCATCCAAACTTTCTCCTTTCGACCCAGTCCCTTGAGAACACCCACCGGCTTATCGACAATAACATCTGCTGTTCCATACTCCCTCTTTGATCCTGGCTCAACCTTTCCATTGGAGAAATAGGCTATCAGTTGATGCCCATAGCACAATCCAAGGATGGGAATGCCTATCTTCAAGATTTTTGAATCGAATTTTGGGGCATCTTTTTCGTAAACGCTCCATGGTCCTCCCGACAAAATTAGGCCCTTCATGTTCATTTTCTTGTTTAGTTCCTTGATCTCTTCAGAAGTTATGTCGCACGGCACTATCTCGGAGTATACTTTGTGTTCTCTGACTCTTCTGGCTATGAGATTACAGTATTGTCCGCCGAAGTCCAGCACCAAAATCGCGTCGAGTTTCATGGACTACCCCTTCATCATGCCCTTAATGCAGGAGACCGTCTTTTAAAGGCTTCTTTGGAAACATCAGAAAATGAAGTATGCAGCATTCTGGCTGAAAGAATGTGCTTTCGGTGGCTAAATTCGGGTCATCTCTTCGATGGGAATGAAGCAGTGGGGAGCGAAGGTGACAATTTGTGCTCCTTCTTCTACCATGGCTGCTCCGGGGACGATGCCGCCAACCATGCATATGCCGAATCTGTCCATGCCCACAGGTACTCCAAGCACTGGCTCGTTGGGTTCTCCCAAAACCAGAACCCCTCCCCATCCCTTCTCCTTTTGTTTTTCGAGAATCTTCACGGTTCTCTCTCTTGCTTCAGCAGGTATCTCCCTCAGGGTTGCTAGTAACATGCCTGAGCCAGTTTTCAATATTCCGAACCTGATGGGTTTGCGGTTTACTACTTGGACGAGACCGCCACATTCAAAAAACAGAGGAACCCCCGAGTGGATCAGAATGCTGTCCAGAGTTAAGTTGCAGACTGTGAAAAGAGCAAATTTTCCCTTAGGAACAGATATGTCAAGGTATTCTGCATTTTCATCCAGCACCTTGATGTATGGTGCCGATAAAAGATTTATCTCATGGAGAGCTTTCACGGTCTCCACGGTTTTTTTATGAAGATGTTTATCTATTATTGACACGTTCGCGACGACTGTTCCCGAGTCTAAGGCGGGGTCGTAGGTCGCCGAATACGCTAGGGACATGAAGCGGGTTGTGGTGAAACCGAGCCTTTGGGAAGCGAGGGCTCTGCTTAGTTCTTCCAGACCCTTTGGGGTTATTGTTCTTCCTCTTCGGTTGTGCCCCAACAGGAAGCCCTTTGCTTCTAACAGGAGAAGATGGTATCTTACAGTTCTTTCGCTGAGAAGAAAACCTCTTTTTCTTAACTCCCGCTTCAGTAATGTCGAACCCACGGGGCTATCATACTCGCTCAAAATTCTCAATATTTCAATCCCTTTTCTGGTGCTTTCGTTCCCCTGCGACATGAGCCTATTCCCCAACTATCCAAATATTCAGTCAATCTACTATTTCCTAAGATGAACTTAGGTGCTAATATTATTTATTCTACGCTTATTTTCACAAAGCACAGCTAAATCAACAGTATCAGCATTTTTATGAAAAAAAGCTAAAAACCAGAGCCAACGCCCACATTTAGGGTTAAATTTTAACCCTCTCTCTTAGTGCAATCTCATGTGTTTCTAGTATGTGACATTAAAGATTAACCGAAGAGTATTCTATAATTTTCTAGAAGAATCTTCTATTCGTAGACCGAATACAACATTGAAATCTTTTAGGAAGACATTGTGTCAGTCACGATGGGCGCGCATCTACTGCTTGGGCTAATGGCATTCGCGTGCACGTATTGTGCGCACTGTCCAAATCGCAATAGTCTTCTGAAGTTCGATTTCGAGCCTACGTTGGTTTGCTAAGATTTTGGCCTGAGGATTAAACGTATTGAGCTGTCGTAGATCTTTGTTTGCCCGCGTTCTTGAAGATGCATCAAAGTCTCTCTTTCTTACGCCGCGGACTAATCTGAATATTTTTTGTTTTGCTAGATCCAGTTTACCTTTCATTTCAAACACATTTATCATCCCCATTTAACTATTCAAATCTTCGTTTTAATATTACTATAGAATCTTCTTATAAATATTTTGGTTTGATTATGTTAATTTATTTAGTGTGAGTCACGTTTTTGTTTATTGGAAAAACGTTTTTATACCCAATTAAAGTAAGTGTTTATTGGTTGAAGGCACTGTGAAACCAATACAAGTCTTGAGGGATCCTGAGGCATTCAAGCTTTTGGCCGACGAAACTAGAAGGAAAATCTTGTATCTGCTTCGCGTCAAGGATATGACTGTTAGTCAGCTCGCCTCTGAACTAGACCTCACTCCTCAAGCGCTTTATCATCACATAAAGAAACTTCTGGAGGGAGGGATGGTTGAGGTGGCGCGCGAGGAACGTATCGGCCATCTCATCGAGAGCTATTACAGAGCGGTAGCTGAGGATTTCCTTTTCATCACCGGAAAATTGAGCGCGCAGACTCTTCGCGATAGAAATCTTGCTGAGGAGCAGGTGACGGTGGTCCTCAACGCTTTGAAGAAGCTTGGTTTTAACCTTGATTTCGATGAGAACAAGATCTCGCAATTGGTTGATTTGCGAGCTGATCTCACTACCGAATGTTTTGAAAACGATGAGAAATGTATCCGCGTGCAAGATGAGATCTGGAATATGGATGACCTGAATCTTCTTACAAAACAGATAGCGTGTGAGCTCGCCACAACACTTCTGATGTCAGATGAGGGATTTGTTAGACAACAGGAAACTAGAAAGAAGCTTAGGGATCTACTACTTTCACTTGCCAAGAAATAGAATTACTATTAGAACGTTTTGCCTGAAAAGTACAAATACACTGACGCAACGCATAGATTACTACATAGGTTTTTGTAAGCAATTTATGAATGATCTTTGTATATGTGCGCATATGGGCGCGCATGGGAACAAGAATATTTAACCAGGATGAAGAATCTGGAAGTCTGAAATCATGCGCGCGCTAAAGAAGGGAAGTAACTTCTTTAACACAAGCTCGCGTAATATACTTTTGAGAGAGAGGTAAAATTTTAACCCCAAACCCAAACCCCTCTCTCCAAATCCATTTCTCTACCTCTCTCCTACTATCCCTCTCTCTAAAAACAAGAATAAAAAACACACATGCACACACAAAATTACTGAGGTCAAGGTTTCTTGACAAAAACCCTTTTTACATATGCTAAAATAGTGATATTTAGGTATAAAATGAAGAAATATCAATCAACACTCATTGTATTGCTGGTTCTTTCCATTGTTTTAGTTTCTCTTTCCCAAATAGAAGTAGCCAAAGCACAAGGCACCATCTATATCAGAGCAGATGGGAGCATTGAAGGAACGGATAAGATTCAGCAGGACGGCAACATCTACGTCTTCACTGGTGACATATTTGACTCTATCGTTGTGGAAAAAGACGATGTTGTAATTGATGGCGCAGGCTATTCTCTTCAAGGAAATGGAAGCGGATACGGAATACACTTGATACATAGAAGCTACGTGACAATCAGAAATATGGAAATTGAAGAATATGATACAGCCATCCGCCTTTATGGGGGTTCAAGCAACACTCTACATGAAAACGATATTGTAAACAATGAATGGGGAATTTATGTCGAATATTCTGAAAACAACACTCTTTCCGAAAACAACGTAACAAAAAACGAAGTTGGCATTCGGATTACTCTGTCTTCAAACATTATTCTTAGAAACAATCGTATGAACAATAACCGTTACAACTTCGGGGTCAGCGGAGCTAACCTTGTGGACTATGTTAATGACATTGATACTTCAAACACGGTGGACGACAAACCAATCTATTACTGGGTTAATGAACAAGAAAAGACTGCCCCCCTTGATGCTGGACATGTAGCCCTCGTAAACTGCACAGGTATAACAGTCAAAAACCTAAACCTCACGAATAATGCGGAAGGCGTACTACTGGCTTTCACTAAAAACTCAACTATAACACAAAACACTATAACAAACAATGGAGAGGGAATAGAGCTTCGGGGGTCTTCAAGCAACAACACCATTTCTGGAAACTACATAGCAAACAACGAAGGGAACGGAGTCAATCTTCACAGTTCAGAAAACAACCTTTTTGAAAACACAATAATAGACAACGGCAATTATGGCATCTTGCTGTATTTTTCACACTATAACACTATTTCTGAAAACAATCTAACAGCAAACGAACTTGGCATCTACCTCTACGGATCAACTTACAACAACATTTCCAGTAACGCCATAACAACCAACATTGAGGCTGGTCTCTGGTTCTTCGGGTCACACCACAACAGCGTGCTTAGTAACAATATAACAGACAACCAGATAAGCATGCATTTCGAGATGCAATGTTTAAACAACACAATTTACCATAACAACTTTGTCAACAATGACCTGCAATTTTTTGCTGACCTCGATAGTGTGAATTTTTGGGATAACGATTCTGAAGGCAACTACTGGAGCAACTATAATGGCACAGACAATGATGGTGATGGTATAGGAGACACACCTTACATTATTGCCGAAAGCAACCAAGATAACTATCCACTAATGAACGTAATTCCAGAGTTTCCATCATGGATCATTTTGCCATTGTTGTTGACAGCAACATTAGTTGTGACTTTAGTTAGAAAAAGATTACAAACTCGAACTTTTCCATGATCTTAGATTTTTTGGTGCTAAAATCAGGAATCTACTATTTCCTAAGATGAACTTAGGTGCTAATATTATTTATTCTACGCTTATTTTAACAAAGCACAGTTAAATCAACGGTATCCACGTTTGAAATCAAAAACAAGATGATGGAAATATTTTTACATTAGTTGCGTTTTCAATAAAAATTTTTAAGCATAATAGCAAATACAAGTTACTACATACGCTCGCCTACTCTCTCACTCACACATAAAAAAACAAATACGTGTAGGAAACACGCAT
>SMTZ1_10002556_pt1 | contig 18301 bp, 19 predicted proteins | sample DeeMarSWOR136_30_FD_25667 | JGI IMG/M metagenome (IMG submission 25667)
AATGAAAATAGGCTGTGCTACCGTAAGGAGTAGCAACCACGATGCCATCCCCAATTACTTCATCCACCACAATTTTACTATTGACTCTTATTCGTAATCTAATCGTTTTAGTTGGAATTTTATGGTGAATACCAATTTCGTTCAACCCAACTAACTTTTTCGTAGGATCTTTATTTACGATACCTTCAACTTTTATTTCTTCCTTTATCTTGTATTTCTTTTTTTTCAAGGCATCCAACACTTTCGAAAAATCATGTTCTCCAACTTTGCATTTTTCACAGATTTTACTGTGTCTTATCAGAACTCTAGGGATTCCAGGATAGACTCTTTCAGCATATAGGGCTGTACCATCCCCACCAAAGGATATGACAACATCAGGATCCTTCTTATCCAACTTCAAACCATATTCTGTCAATTTATTTTCAATCAACCTTCTGGTCAAACCAACAACAGCAACTTTCATAAAATCATTTCATAGCTTTTTTTACTCTTTCTTGAGCTATCCTCATCGCAGCATCCCTTGGATTTAACTTTTCTTTTTTAGATTTATCCAAAACAAGTTTAGTATTTTTCTTAATCTTTTCTTCCACGAGTTTAAACATCTTTTCTGGAGTTCCACCGGTGTATTCAACATAAGATGAGATTACACCACCAGCATTAGCAACAAAATCAGGAACGACTAAGACCCCTTTCTGGTGTAATATCCTTTCAATATCATGCGGAATTGGGATGTTTGCTCCTTCAACGATTATTTTTGCATCAACTCTATCTACATTGTTTTTGTTTATAACATCAGCAACCGCAGCTGGTATCAGAATATCAACAGGAAGTTCAAATATCATATCACACTTGTAAGTTTGGCCAGGATGCATATCTCTTGATTTTACAGCTTTTGTTGAATAATTGATAACACTCCCAGTTTCTTTTTTAATTTCCATTAATTTTTTAAAGTTTATTCCTTCTGGAACGTTCAAACAACCCTTAGAATCAGATACAGAAACTATCTTTGCTCCAACTTCTGATAAAAATTTTGCTACAAACAACCCTACATTACCAAACCCTTGAACAGCTACAGTCGCATCTTTAATATCTAAGCCATGATGTTTGGCAGCTACAAGAGTCGAGTGAAAAACTCCAAACCCTGTTGAACCCAATTCGTGAGGAATTCCTCCCAACTTTTTTGGCTTTCCTGTACAGGCTTTCATCGACCCGTTGGCTTCAGCAAACCACTTCATCTCTTCTTCTGCCGTATACATATCTGGTGCAGCCACATATTGTGAGGGACAAACAGGTCTCAGAGATTTGGAGAAGGCTTCTATAATTTCTTTTTTTTGTTTTTTTGTGATCTTTTTAGAATCGGCGATTATTCCAGACTTTCCTCCCCCGAATGGCAATTCAGCCAAAGCACACTTCCATGTCATTGCTCTAGCGAGCCTAAAAACCTCTTTCACATCAACATCTGGTGTAAACCTTATCCCGCCTTTCCCAGGACCTAATGCAGTATTATCGATAACAAGAATCCCTTTCATCCCGGTTTTAGGATCATAAGTTTGAATAATTTTTTCAGGTCCCCATTCATCTGTGAATTCATGCAATTCCATACAATTAACCTCCAATCTCCTTGAATTTCCTCCAATCTATGATTATCTCGGCTTTTATTCCGTGCAAATAGTTATAAACATTTAAACCAGCTTTAGCTCCTTCGCCAGCTGCTACAACGATTTGTTTAAATGGTGTGTCAGTAACATCTCCAGCAGCGAATACGCCTGGACGAGAGGTTTCACAGTTGTTGTTAGTTACAATATGATTCTTTTTATCCAATTTTACTAAATCTTTCACAAAATCAGACTTAACTTTAGAACCAATCTCTACGAATGCACCGGCAACTTTCAATTCCTTTCTTCCACCAGTTTTCTTGCTTTCGACGATCATCGACTTCAAAACTTTGTCTCCTTTGAATTTTACTGCTGTATGACTGAGGACTAGCTCAACATTCTTTCTTTTCTTTATCTTATCAACCTCAGCTTCAAACCCCCTGAATTCATCCCTTCTGTGTACTAGATAAACTTTTTTGGCTATCTTAGTCAACAATAAAGCAGCATCCAAAGCAGCATTACCACCACCGATTACAGCAACTGTCTTGTTCTTGAAGAATGGGGCATCACAAGTCGCACAGTAAGAGACACCTTTGCCAGTAAATTCCTTTTCACCAGGGATGTTTAAAGTTCTGGGAATCTTTCCGAATGCTAAAATTACGGTTTTCCCTTCGTACCTCTTCTTAGTCACTGTCTTCACGATAAATTTTTTCCCCTTCGGCGTTATCTCAACAACTTCTTCAAACGTTATCTTCACACCAAAATCTCTAACCTGCTCTTCGAATTTCTGTATTAGTTTATAACCTTCAATCTTCTCAAACCCAGGATAATTTTCTATGTGAGGTGTTTCTGATACTTGATCACTCAAACCTTTGCTCAAAACCAATGTTTTCAAGTTTCTTCTAGAAGCGTATATCGCAGCTGTCAAACCAGCTGGTCCTGCCCCAACGATTATCACGTCGTACATGAAACCACGTATATTATCTATTATATTAAGGATTTTTATTTTAGTTTTATTACATTTGGAATTTCATCTATTAAATCTGATGCCATCAATCCTTCCCCGAATTTCTTAGCAGCTAAATCCCCAGCTTTTCCGTTAATAAAGCATGCGACACAGGCAGACTCAAAAGGATCAACCTTTCTGGCCAGTAAAGCACCGCATATTCCAGTTAAAGTATCGCCAGTTCCTCCAACCGTCAGAAAAGGATTACCAGTCTTATTTATTGCAACTTGTTTTCCGTCTGAAATTACATCGACGTGGCCCTTCAGAAGGATTATACAACCTAATTTAGAAGCTTCTCTTTTAACTAGGTCAGCTCTTTTCTTGATATCAGTCACAGTTTTTATTCCAGTTAAAATATAGAATTCATGTGAATGTGGAGTGAGTATGAAGTTTTTTCTCAATACTTTTTTATCTCTGGTAACTGCATGAATAGCATCCGCATCTATGACACAAGACGAAGTCAGCCCTTTCAATATTCTTTTGACTGTAGTCAATGTTTCTTCATTCCTTTCCAACCCCCCTCCTATAGCTAATGCGTCAGAATCTTCAGCTAGAACAAAAATATCATCTAGATGTGTTTCGTTGAGGTAGTCACCTTCCAAGGGATAAGTGATTAAATCTGGTGAAAAAGATGCTATTATATCCGCAGCCCTTCTTGGAGCGGCTATCGTTACTAAATCCACACCAGTCCTGTAAGCGGCTAAGGCGTTGAATGTCGGTGAACCAGAGTATCTTTTACTACCTCCTATTACCAACAAACTGCCAAAATCTCCTTTATGGCTCCATTTTTCTCTTGGTTTGAACATTTTTTTAATCAATTTTTTATCGACTGTTTTCATAGAATCACAATTATATTTTCTCTGGCTTTCTATTAATCGTTTTGGTCTCGACCCTAAAAAAACTATACTTATTTAAATTTGTTTTTTATTCTTCATAGTATGGAAATCACTAAAATCTTACTGGTTGGTATACTCATCGTAGCTTTATTGAGTTTGGGGGTTTTGATAACCAGACCTGAGATTGAAATAGACAGAGGATATCCTGAATACGGCGATTTTAGAATATTATCTTCTGAAGGAGACGAAGAACCAAAATACTTGATAAACGTTAATGGGAATGCCAGAATAGGTGCAGATCCAGAAAAGGTTGAAGTCTACTTGGGCGCTGAAACGACAGCATCTACTGCAAAAAAATCCCAACAGGACAACGCCAACATAATGCAGGCAATCAGAAGTTCTTTATGGTTGATAGGAGTTTCTTCTGACGATATTGAAACCACTCAATATACGTTAACTGTAGTACAGCACTGGGATAAAGATACGGAGAAATATGTCATAACAGGTTACAAGACTACTCACATAATCAAGATAGAATCGACTGACATCAACAAGGCTGGAGATATAATCGATAAATCTGTTCAGAGTGGTGCCAATAAAGTTAGTAATGTAGTTTTCAGTCTAACTGATGATAAAATTAATGAAATGAGATTAGAGGCTTTAAGAAAGGCTGGTACAAATGCAAAAGAGAAGGCAGAAGCTATAGCAGATTCTTTAGGAGTTAACATAAAAGGAGTTTATAGTGCCAGTGAGGGTTACGTCTATTATACACCTTATGTGCAAAGAGGGTATGAAGTAGCTGCAGTGGCAGAAGCAGCACCAACAGAAATATCGCCTGGTCAAATAGAGGTTAGTGCATCTTTGAGTGTGAGTTACGAGTTTGTTTAATCTATCTGCGCTTTTTGTAACTTACCAGAATAATCAACATAAACAGTCTTGGTTTCAGAAAATTCGTTAATACCTTCTATTCCACCTTCTCTCGTTCCATTACCAGTGTGTTTAACTCCCCCAAAAGGTAGATGGACTTCTGAACCAATAGTACTAGAATTAACATAAGTTAACCCAGCTTCTATGTGTTGAATCGCAAGGAAAGCCTTTCTAATATCCTCAGTGTAAATAGCCGAACTTAATCCGTATTCCACAGAATTCATTGCATCAATCGCCTCATCAAAATCTTTTACAGGAATCAAAGAAACTATCGGTCCAAATATCTCTTCTTGTGCTATCCTCATATCGATCGTACAATTAGTGAATAGAGTCGGTTCGAAGAAGAATCCTTTCATCTTAGGAATTCTACCCCCGATCAAAATCCTAGCCCCTTCTCTTAATCCAATCTCAACATATCTCATGCTTTTTTCTTGTGCCGCTTTGTTAACCAACGGTCCAACATCTGTTTCAGATTTTAATCCGTTTCCAAGTTTTAATTTACTAATCCTATGGACCAACATCGTTTCAAATTTTTCTTTAATTTTTTCATGGACGATAACTCTAGAAGCGGCAGTACATCTTTGCCCTGTCGTTCCATACCCTCCCCATATTACCCCGTCTAGAGCAAGGTTTAAGTTAGCATCATCCATTACTATTATCCCGTTTTTCCCTCCTAGTTCTAATCCAACTTTTTTCAATCCAGCCTCTTTAATTATTGTTTCTCCAGTAGTTTTACTACCAGTGAAAGAAACCCCTCTAATCTTTTCATGTCTTACTATCGACATTCCAACACTCCCGCCTGGTCCTGTGACAAGATTTACAACTCCTTTAGGTAAACCAGCTTTCTCCATTATTTCTACCATTTTGATCGCACATAGAGGGGTGTCGGATGAAGGTTTGAAAACAACAGTATTCCCACAAATTAATACAGGAAATAATTTCCATGCAGGTATAGCTAACGGAAAATTCCAAGGAGTTATTAACCCGTAGATACCGACAGGTCTCCTGATAGTCATGCAGAATTTATCTCTTAACTCAGAAGGAGTAGTGTGACCGAATAATCTTCTTCCTTCCCCAGCTATATACTCTGCCATATCTATAGCTTCTTGAACGTCTCCTCTCGCCTCAGCAATAACTTTTCCCATCTCTCTCGTCACTAATTTTGCCAATTTTTCTTTGTTTTTTTTGAGTATTTCTGCTACTCTGAGTATTATTAGTCCTCTCTTCGGAGCTGGTGTATTACTCCAAGACTCGAATGCCTTTTCCGCGGCTTCAACAGCTTTTTCCACATCATTCTCATTTCCTTTCTGGAATCGTCCCAAGGCTTGTTTTGGTTTGGCAGGATTCAGACTAGGAAAAGTTTGTCCAGAATTAGAATTAACCCATTTACCATCTATATAGAGTTTATACTTAGGCGTAAACATGATCCCTAAGAATTATTTATTTTATATTAAATTATCTTTAAGTTTAACTCAAAGAACAACCAGTCAATTCACTCAATCTTTCAAATGATTGAACACCTTCATATTTTGCCCCATTAATAATCCAACTTGGAACTCCCTTTATCCCCTTTTCTTGACACAACTGCTGATTTTCTGTACATTCCACTGAATTTATATACTTTAAAGAATCACCAAACATCTCTTTCTGGTGTTGACAATACCCGCAGTATGTGGATACGTAAAGTGTTGCTCCCTTTCCTGTAAGACATTCGGCGAATTTATCCAAATCATTCAAATTATTTCCATCTTCTACAAAATAACCACTTACAGACCAAGCAACTATACCTATGACTATCAATGCTATGATTATCGATAATGCTTTTATGCCTATCGTGATTTCCATTCCCATCAACCAAATTAAAAAGGGGGCTTAGCATTGTCCACTTGATGAAGCACTGCCACCTGCAGCAATTGGACCGATTCCTGGTTGTTCTGCTGTTGTACTCAATTCCGTTTCACATTCTTCTGGTGGAGTGTTAAATGCTGAACACACAGCCTCTTTTATTGCATCAGCCGATCTTGTCACTGATATTATTTGACCGTTTATGACGAAAGTTGGCGAGCCACTTACACCGTATTCTTGTGAGAGTTCTGCATCAACATTGTAAGGTGGGTATGTCTCCCCACTTTCCTCAAAAGTTTTGGTTATCTCAAACTCTTCATCTGTCTCCTGCATGCATGTTTCAATCTTATTCTTGTCTATCCCTGTATCTGACATACATCCTTCTGGGTCGTCATTCTCGACAAAACACCGAAGATAATCAGTAAACTTATCATTCTCTTCTTTTTGTATACAGTATAATCTTGTGTTCTCTGTCATTTCCCTTTCACCATGCATGAGATAATGGACAAAGTTTAGTTCAAGATCTGCTTTATCTCCAAGTAATTCAATTACTGGTACGTATGCTTTCATGAACTGTAAACCATATGGGCAGTAAGACATCACAAAAGCATGAACTTCTGGTCTATCGCTCCTCGGGACTTCAGGTGTTTCTGGTGTCTGTTGTTCAGGAATTGTTTCCTCTGTTTCAATTGCTTCAGGTAAAAATAATTTTCCATCCCTTGTAACATAATACGTTCGTTCAACCTCTCCTTGTATTGAAGATAATTTTACTGTAAATTGATAAATACCATTTTCTGTTTCACTTGCATTAACCAAAGTTATTTCTATATCTGCTCCCACCATTTCATAATAATTTGATATCCAATCTACCGCTTTATTTGCAGCTTCCCCTGCTGATAATGTAGACACAGCTCCATCTGTTGATATAACTCTGCCTGTCATGCTCGGATAAGCCAAGAATATTGCTAGTATTACCAGTAAAATCAACGTGGATATTGCCCAAGGGCTTATTCTTATCTTTATACCCTCCTTTTTCTCGCTCTTCTCAGCCATTACATCACTCTATAACTGTTAAAATGTAAAGTTTAAATACGTAATTATTCCTTAGGACTCTACTCTCAACTTTTTTATTTCTTCTTTTTTCAACGTAGATACTGTTACTGATTTGTCTAATTTTTCTTTACCGTATTTGACTTTAGTTTTCTTTTTTTTCGAATCAGAATAACGAGCAGTTAATGCAGCTGCTTTCTCTATCGCCTTTTTTGTCTTTGGACCTTGTAATAATGTGATTGGACTACCACAACCAGGGACTTCAAAAAAGTAATCAGAAACATCTTTGAGTTTTAACAACTGTTTGTTCTCATCTTCATTCCTACCAACGATTATTTTATTCTTGTTAAACCTAAAATGTCTACCAATCTTCAGAAGAGGAATATCTTTCGTCTTTATCTTCTTTTTATGTTCAATCAAATCTCTTACTTTTTCAGCAAACTCTTTGTAAGTTAATAAACATCCACCACCAGGAGAAGGATATTCTTTTATCCCGTATTTTTTGGCTAATTTGATCTGTTTTTTTCTAGATCTTCCTTTTATATCTAATAACTTTTTTCTATCAACCCAACCTTTCTTTTCAGCCTCGGTCTCAGGTAGTAACTTGGCAGATAATGGACGTAAAATTTTTCCTTGTAACCCGGTTTCCTTTTCTGTAATATCCAAAGCTTCTCTAGTTTGTGTCATCGGTCTTTCGCCCAAAACCTCCCCTGTAACTATAAATGAAGCATTAATTCTTTTAGCATAAGTTTTTGCTTTTTTTAACATGAAAATTCTACAATCGATGCAAGGATTCATGTGCTTTCCATAACGGAACTTAGGTTTACTGATAATTTTTAGATAATCTTCTCCCAACTTTACTGTTTTCAGAGAGATCTTGAATTTCTTTGCTATTTTCTGAACCCATTTTTTCTCAGAAATTTGGAACGGAGTTATAAAATTTATAGCAACAACATCAATACCTTGATCTAACATCAACTTTACTGCCAATATACTGTCCAGACCTCCAGATAATAACACTAATGCTTTCATACGTTTCTTATAACTTCCAGAACTTTAATTTCTTTTTCAACATATCCCTGAAATAACATCTCCTGCAGATATATTTTCCTTTAGGAGCATGTTTTGTTTTAATATTTTTTCCACAAAGATAACAGTTTGCCATAATAATTATTGCCGCTTTCGATAAACTTAAATATCTTGGCTGAGTAAAAGAGATTGTTGAAGGTGGATCAGGATGATCGGTGGACTAGTTTGCCTCTATGAATGAATCCTTTAGATCTACTGCTTTTTCTAGATTAGACAATATTTATTATCTTCAAAAACATTCAAATTTATTAGGCTCGGATGGCAGAACGGCTATGCGACCGGCTGCAGAACTGGTATGCTGATGAGTGATGTGTTGATACCGGTTTAAAAGGGTTCGACTCCCTTTCCGAGCTTTCAGTGAGAAAATGGTATTAAAAGTTTTCAACACACTAACGAGAAAAAAAGAAGTATTCAAACCTAGAGTTGGAAAAAAAGTAAACATGTTTGTTTGTGGCCCTACAGTTTATGATTATTCACACCTAGGACATGCTAAAACTTACGTTCAATTCGACTTTATCGTAAGATGTCTGAGACATAAAGGCTACAAGGTTTTCTATCTCCAGAACATTACTGATCTGGATGACAAAATAATCAAAAGAGCAAAAGAAAACAACGAAACACCCAAAAGCCTGGCTAGAAGGTTTGAAAGAGAGTATCACAAAGACATGAGAGCTTTAGGGATTACTTCTGTCGATAAATATGCACGCGCAACAGATTACATAAAAGCGATAATAGAACAAGTTAAAGCATTGTTAGAAAAAGGTTATGCGTATGAGATAGAGGATGGAATATACTATGATCTGAGCAAATTCAAAGATTATGGTAAATTATCGAGAAGAACAATCGTAGAGGCAGAAGACGCTGTTACTAGAATCGATGAAAGTATAGGTAAAAGAAACAAAGGAGATTTCTGTTTATGGAAGAGATCTAAACCAGACGAACCAATGTGGGATTCTCCATGGTTCAAGGGAAGACCAGGATGGCATATAGAAGATACTGCCATTTCTGAATCACATTTCGGACCACAATATGATGTACATGGAGGAGCTCGGGATTTAATTTTTCCACATCATGAGGCTGAAATTGCTCAAATGGAAGCTAAATCAGGGAAAAAACCTTTTGTCAAGTATTGGTTACACACAGGCTTTCTTACTGTTGAAGGCAGAAAGATGGCCAAATCTTTAGGAAACTTTATTACACTCCGAGATGCTCTAAAGAAATATGATGCTGAAACGATAAGATTCTTCTTCGCTTCTACCCATTATAGAAGTCCAATTGATTTCTCCCAGAAAAACTTAGAACAATCGAAAAAAAGTTTGGATAGATTGTATACCACGTTGGAGAGTGTCCACTTCATGAAAACTATGAAAAAAAGGACACCACAGGAAAAACAATTTGAAATGAGATTAAAAGGTTACAAAGAAAAATTCATTGCTGCAATGGATGATGACTTCAATACGCGCGAGGCATTGAAAGTTGTTTTCAAGATATCTAACGAAGTTAACAAATTCATAAGCCGTAGGAAAGAATTGAGCAAAGATGTAAAAAAGAATATTTTAAATACGTTCAAGGAACTCGGTGATATTTTTGGAATATTACAGAAAAAAATTAAAAAAGGAAAATTACCCAATAAAATTAAAAAATTAATTGACGAGAGAGAAGAAGCTAGAAAGGCGAAAAACTGGAAAAGGGCTGACGCTATAAGAGTCAAGTTGAAAAAAATGGGAATACTTCTTGAGGATACTCCTGAAGGAGTTAAGTGGAAGATTAAGAAATGATATACTCACTCCATTAAATATTCTCTCACTCGATCATTTTTAAAAAGTATAAATATTCTACAGAAAATGTGTTTATTATGAGGAAAAGAGAAATACAAGTACTCATCGAATTGTTGAAAAATTCCAAGATGAGCGATAGGGAAATCGCAAAAAAATTAAATACCGCCCAATCTACTATAACAAGGACTAGAAAAAGACTAGAAAAAAAGATCATAAAAACGTATACTGCTCTACCAGACCTTTCTAAATTGGACATCAAGCTTTCTTCAGTTACTTTCGGAAAGTGTAACAGATCAAAGAAAGACATCATCAAATGTTTGGGAGCATTATCAGATAAATATCCAAGAATAATATTCACAGGAGAAGGGGAAGGGATGGGAAATACTTGTATGGTTGTGAGCCTGCATAAAGATTTTAACGATTTTACGAAATTCAAAGGGGAGTTCAGGTCGTGGTGTAAAGGCATCAAAGATGCTATAGAATCATTCCTTATTCCTTCAAATTCGTTTCAGACATTTAACCTCAGTAAAACCGTTGAAAGTTTGATTAAAGAAGAAAACAAAAAATAAAAATGCTTTAGGTTTAAAGAGAGGTTATACAGTTTATTATTCCCATTCATTTTTTTGGGGTCCTCGGTATTATGATCCATGCGATTATATAGACTAAGACACCCGAACCATAAGCTAACGCGAACAAAACCCAGAGTAGTCTGATTATGACTGGATCAACATTAAAGTATTCGGCTATTCCTCCGCAAACCCCACCTAAAATCTTATCCTTTCTGGACCTGTACAATCTCTTCATTTTTTCCCTAGACTGTCTTTTTGATTTTTTTGCCATATAATTAAATTGTGAATCTTAAATATAAAAAAAATAAAAATCAATCTATTATCATGAAAGAAATATACATTGCAATGATATTGATCTTGATTATAGTAGCTGGGGTCGGATATTATTTCACTACCACACCAATTGCACCAAAATCAATTTTGATAATAGCAGTTAAAGATTTACCAAAACAATCCAAATTCGGAACGATAACTTCTTTGAGCCTAACCTTTAGTGAAGTGAGTGTACATAAAGCATCGGCCGGAGAAACGATTAATACTACACAAGAAGAGGTTGATGCGATAGAGTCTAATGAAACAGGAGACACTGGATGGATAACAGTTGTTGATGAAATTCAAACAGTCGATCTCCTCCAATTCACTGATGTGGATCAAGTATTGGGCCAAAAAACCCTGGATTCTGGTAAATATACACAGATAAGACTAAAAATAGACTCTGGAACTGTGACTATAGACGGAGAGACTTACGATGTAAAAATTCCAAGCAAAGTGTTGAAACTGAACAGGGGATTTGAGCTAGAACCAAACATTGAATTAAAATTAACACTCGATTTCAATGTAGAAAAATCATTGGTGGGGAATGGGAAAGACAAATATATACTGAAACCAGTCATAGCAGTAATTTCTGAAGTAGTAACGACTACGACTCTATTAACAACAACATCCCCTGAAACAACTACAACCCCAACAACCACGGCTATCACGACCACGACTCCCGGAGAGACAACAACTCAGACTACAACAACTCCTGTTACAAACCAAGGAATTCTTTTGATGAAGATAAAAGACAAACTGGATTTGACGAACATTTCGGCGATAAACTTAACAATAAGTAAAGTAGAAGTCCATAAGGCCAATGGGAACGAAACTGGATCGAATGAAACCTTTGAGACCAACGACACATCTTCAGCAGGCTGGGAAATCATTACAGAAGAAACCAAGACTTACAATCTTCTTGACCTCGTCGATACACCAGGAGAAGTCTTGGGAGAGAAAACCCTTTCGGCAGGAAAATACACACAAATTAGATTATACGTGAGTGAAGCAAAGCTAACGAAGGATAATGAAACTTACGATGTAAAAATACCGAGTAAGAGATTCTACTGGATACACCCATTCAACATAGAATCAGGGAAGATAACAACATTAACTCTAGACTTCGATGCGGATGATTCGATCAAAGAAACTGGCGGAAACAAATTCATCTTAAGGCCAACAGTGAAGATAATAGGTGAAATTTCGACAACTACGACTACTACTTCGACATCGAGTACAACAACGGTTACGAACATAACAACCACAACTCTAAACGTCACAACAACTACAACTCCGATTACAACGACATTAACTACTACGACAGAGACAACAACACTTGAAAACATTACCACAACGACTGTCAGTTAAACCAGAAAGAAGAATTTAGTCCGTCAGGAATATTGTATTCCATCTACATCGTTAGAAAGGGGCTTTGGTAACCATCTCACACCCAATTTATACAGCGCTTTTTCCACAACTCTATTGTTCTTATAATAACCAAATCCCATTTTTTTAACTATTATTCTTTCTTCATTCCCATCGACAAGGATTTCCTCCTTGCCCTCATAAGGCGAGAATGGCACAGGACCACGCTTACTATTTCCTGTAAAATAAGTTGTTCTATAGAATCTCACGCACTTATTGTCGCGATCCCACTTAGCTATATGGTCCTTAAGTCGTTTTTCAAGTCCCCTTCCAACTCTCTCCCATGTCTCCATAACTACCGATTTAACTAAGAACACTAAGATATTAAAACCTTTCAGGTAACCAAACTAGAATATCCTTTTCCACAACTTCTTCTTCCACACAAAATATGCGATTACTACTACAATTATGAGTATAAGCCATCCTGGGATTGTGGGCGTCACACTCCAAGCCAAGTCTTCTGTTTGACTATATTTTTTATTGTCTGGCCCTTCGTACGAAAGTTCTAATTTCCCACCTGCACTGCTCGGTAAAGAAAACTTCAAAGTACTCCTTCTGTCGATCTTAATGCCTGTAACATAATCCACATCGAATATCTTATCATTAACAATCAACTTTGCAGCAATCGCCTTTGCCTCTGCGTTCCCGATATTCACTATCTCAACAGTCAAAGCAGAATCTTCTCTGTCAACTTCAACCTTGTAGACTTGAAGTTTTGGTTTCCCGCTGATCAATATTCCTACATCAAAATCTTCTGTCAATTCGTCTCCAGACTCGTCGTCGTAAGTCACATTCACCTTTCCTGTATAAACCCCATATTCTGAATCTGGACTGGCCAGTATCGTAAATATTGTTTCCTTTTCTTCGCCTGGATTAACATCTCCTAAGTAAGCAATTCCTCCAGAAAGGACAGATTTTACGTAATCTGAAGTTGAACTGAAAGTCACACTCGTCCTCTTCGCTTTGCCAGTTCCAACATTCTGTAATGTTACTATTACCTCTTCTTGGTCTCCAGGGCTTATAATACCACTACTGACATCCAAAATCTCAAACTTAGGTTTACCTTGAACACGAACCTGGACTCTTTTGATTATTTCTTTACCCACGCCGTACTTAACACGGACTGGTATTTCATACAAAGCAGAAACAGCCGAACCATCAACAAACAATTGATAATCGATAATCCTTGAACTACCGACTTTTACTGTACCTATAGTTTTTTTAGAGCTCTCGAGTAACGTGAAAGGTTCAATGGCTTCAAGTTCTATTATCACACCCGTTGCATCCGCATTGCCACTATTGGACAAAGTCAAGGACAGTACAAGATTCTGCCCAGGCTCGACTGGATAGGGATCAGTAAAGGCAGTCTCAACATTTAATTGGTATAATACTGCTGCTGCACTGAAAACTTCAGGCAAACCTAAAATTATCAAAATTAATGTTGTAAACAAAAACATTTTTTTCATTAAATCAACCCCCTAATATTCTACCATCTTTTATCTTTATTATCCTTTTCGCAGATTTTGCTATTAAAGAATCATGCGTCACTATGAGAAAAGTATAACCTTTTTTGTTCAATCCAATCATCAAATCTATGATTTCTTTACCAGTTTTTGTATCCAGATTACCGGTCGGCTCATCCGCAAGGACTATCAACGGCTCGTTCGCCAAAGCCCTCGCAATAGAAACCCTTTGCAATTCACCACCGGATAATTGTCTAGGGAAATGATTTAACCTTTCACCGAGTTTAACCATCTCCAACAACTCCCTAGCACGTTTTTCGGCCTCTTCCTTACTGAAACCAGCAATCCTCATCGGCATCTCAACGTTCTCTAATGCAGTGAACACACCGATCAAGTTGAACTGTTGAAAAACAAAACCGACTTTCCTTCTCCTTATCAAAGCCAATTCATCATCCAATAACCTGTATACATCTTCTCCTTCTATAAAAACTTTTCCTTTAGTTGGTCTATCCAAACAACCTATTATGTGCAAGAGTGTAGATTTACCTGAACCAGAAGGACCGAGTAATGCGATCATTTCCCCTTTCTTGATTTTAAGATCCACATCCTTCAAAACCCTTAATTCATTATGCATTCCAGGATTGTAAATTTTTTGTATATCTTTTACTTCTATTATATTATTCATACCTTATCGCCTCTATTGGATCGAGTTTAGCGGCTTTCCATGCCGGATACAAACCACCTACCAAACCTAGGGAAACTGCAAATAATAAACCACCGAAAACAAGATTAATCGTTACTTTTGCTGTGGCCAAACCTGCCGAAATAAACCTCAAAGAGTAACTCCCCAAACCTCCTATCAGAATTCCAATTAAACCACCGATTAAACTTATCGTGACAGATTCGATTAAAATTTGGGTCAGTACATACTTGTTCGTGGCTCCAATCGCTTTCATAATTCCTATTTCTCTTCTCCTTTCAAGGACAGACATTATCATCGTGTTCATCACCCCTAATCCTCCAACCACTGCAGCAATCGAACTGATACCAATCGTAAAAAAGCGTATCATATCCACAATAGTAGACATCTGTTGGACTATATCAGTTGACGTCACGAACTCAAAATCTTCGAAACTACTCTTTAAATCTTCTGCTACAACATCAACTTTTGAAACATCTTCAGGTGTTATAAAAAGAGCCTTATAGTTATCCATGTTATACACATCCATCATAGTATCTATTGGGACTATTATTGAATTGTCGATATCGTCATCTGTTGATTCTATTATTCCAATAACCTCGAAAGAAGTTTTTTTCAACTCGATTGAATCTCCCACTTCTAAACCATTCCTTTCAGCGTATTCGTAACCAATCAAAACTTGATAAGTGTCTCCTTCTATTATTTCTCTACCTGATTCCAATTCAACACCCCTATCCTTGAAAAAATCTACATCCTTTGGATCAACACCTATTGTCATAGTGGTAAGGCCTTGACCAATTTCTATTTCCCCCATTCTCATGACATAAGGGACAACTTCTTTAATCCCAGAAAAATCTTCAAACTCTTCCACGTCTTCCTCAGTTATTTCTGACCCCTCAAACCCAGTCATCATACCTGATGACCCCTTACTGTAAACCATTATAGTTCCACCCATAAACTGTAGTTCTTCTGTTATCTGAGTGTATATGCCTTCTGAGATAGAACCTAAAGCAACTACTGCTCCTATGCCGATTAGAATTCCTGTTATCGTTAATGCAGTTCTAGTTTTTTGTCTGAATATATTTTTCAAAGCTAAATCAATCATACTCTCTCACAAGAATTTTTTGAATTCTTTTAATATATCTTTTGATTGAAATTAATAGGAAAAATGCATTAATAAAAATAGAAAAAAGAGGGGATAAAATCCCCATCGATTTAAGCGTCTCTTGCTTTCAACGTCTTTCTTCCGTTTGCCTTTGCTCTGTCAGATGATCTTCTAACCATAGCAGCTACATCTGCGTCAAGTCTCTTCAAGAATTCGTCACTGACGTTGAACCTTCCTTTTACCAACGCTCTTATTGCACTCTTTACGATTACAGGCATTTATTTTTCACCCCCTCGTTTAAGGTCAAAAAGCCTTAAAAAGGGCCTTTTTCTACTATTTTATAGCATATACTTATATAAAAAGCTTTGCTTTTTCGGGGGTTTGAGGTGTTTTAGCAATTAGTTTAAAAAAATTAGTCAAAACGTATAAAAAAGGTCGGAATTTTCGACCTTTTGTTAACAAACTTCTATTTTTTTCCCTAAAACAACCTTTCCTTTGTTTTTGTTACAGTTTGGACATAATACTTTAAAGACATCTTCGGGATTCGATGTCCTGATCTCACCAGTATAACCACAAGAACATTTTATTTCTACGGGTATCTCCTGTACAATAGCTCTCACAGGAACTTGGTAATGTATCAGCATTTGTTTGAGTAACAAATCAAACTCTTTGACATGATGTGATTTTGGAACTTTAACCACAAAACTTTTTTTACCATTCTTTGTCCATTCGTTCATTATTTTGCTGATGGTCTCTGTCACATACTTGACTTCTCTTGCCAAAAACTCACCAAAGCCTCACAAAAGCGTGATATTACATATATTTGTTTTTCTCGGATATAAACGTTACATACTCTCTGTCACTTTTTTGCCGGGTAAAAACCTTATTCCTGCTTTGAATGGTTCTTCGTCCTTTTTACCATACTTTTTAACGAAAGTAGAAGTTTTCATTTTTAATTTTTTTGAGCATGCTTCACAAACGTATGCAACTTTCCTTGTCTTCGTGTTCCCGAATGTTACAACTTCTGTATTTTTCTTACAAACAGAACATTTTCCTGGATGCCTGAGTGAAATCATTATTTTTTCTTTCATCGGTTTCAATTGCTGGGAGCGGGATTTGAACCCGCGATCTCCGGATTTCTTATCATCTTGAATCAAAACTCATTCCTCATCTGAGTATGAGTCCGGCGCTTTAACCACTAAGCCACCCCAGCTTCAATAAAAAATTGTTTTATAAAATTATAAGTCATTATCAGCTTTAAGATATAAAAATCTGTAAATCAGTAAAAATTAGATATTATAAAGAATTGGGATAGATATGAAAGCTATAATTTTCGGCCCACCTGGCTCAGGCAAAGGCACATATGCATCTATCATTCAAGAGAAAATTGGGACAATTAAAATATCCACTGGGGATATAGTTCGTGAAGAGGAAAGAAAAGGTACAGAGTTAGGAAAGATGATGAAGCAGTACAAAGATAAAGGACTATTGGTTCCGGATGAGATAATAATAGAGGTTCTCAAAAAAAGAATTTCTCAACCTGACTGCATAGAAAAAGGATTTATACTGGATGGTTATCCGAGAACAATTCCACAAGCTAAAGCTTTGGACAAAATCACTCCAATAGATGTTATAATCAACTTGATTCTTCCCAATTGGGTAATAATAGAAAGACTTACTAACAGAAGGATTTGTAAAAATGGTCACAGTTTTAATTTGATATATCATCCACCAAAAGTTCCAGATATCTGCGATGTATGCGGCTCAGAACTCTATCAAAGGTCCGATGATAAGCGAGAAGTGGTTGAAAAAAGAGTAAGGGTCTATGAAGAACAAACCAAACCAATATTAGACTACTATAAAGAGAAAGTACCCTTTGTTGAAATTAAACCCGAGCCAAAAGCACCACCAGAAAAGAATGCAAAAAAAATTCTCGTGATGTTAAAGGAACAAGCCTTCTATTAATGAGTATCTACTACCATCGGATAAGATACAAGTCTCAACTGTCCAATTATCGTGCATAACAACAACAATAGCTCGCATCATAGGTATCTCTACACTCTTGATCATATTCACCACCATAACAATCATACCCATCTGTGATGCACTTTGCCTGCACTCTACATCCAAGAGACTCAGGAACATCAGCACAAATTGGAGGTGGGGTCGTAGTAGTTGTTATATTAATATCTCCCTCATAAGTCGGATTAACAGTTATAGAAGTCCTACTATCCACGTAGTAATAATATTCAAGCATTATTTGGAATGGTTTATCTATTTTATTAGTGAATTCATTCATACCAGGTGGGTCGAACACACAATCTAGAGTATGGGATTCCCCTTTACTGAGTTTGAATTCTGTAATTGCCTCACCATCTTCAATACAGTCAGTAATCACATCCCCGATGATCCCATTGATTCGGATGTAATAATTTTTTTCATGTCCTTCATCCCCTATGAACGGATAACCCTTTCCAACATTCTTTACCTCAAATCTCATGATTCTGGGTTGCGGATTAGTACTATCGACTATAAAATGTCTACCACTGTAAGGAACTATTGATATAGGTCCGTTAGTCAATTCGGATGAAACTATAC
>SMTZ1_10009918_pt1 | contig 18300 bp, 14 predicted proteins | sample DeeMarSWOR136_30_FD_25667 | JGI IMG/M metagenome (IMG submission 25667)
GCTCCTTGATGAGAAAGGAATACCCCAGCCCAACAAAAACCTGCTAATATCGCATACACTTGTTTTTCTTTTCTAATGGCTAATTCAAAAGATAAGAATAATAAAGGAAGAAAAATCAACACCAAACTGCTGGCAAGATGTCCATACTTCGTTAATAGAGGAAATTTATAGTAGGTAAGGGTATAGGCTACCCCTCCCACTATTCCTCCAAGTCTATCTTGAGTAATGACATATATAAGCCCGTACATGGCGAGGGGAGACATTATACATGCCAGATACAGAGCCAGTTTAGAGCCAAACATCCAATCTGAACCTAAGGAAAGTAAAGCTGCGAAGACATAAAATAAAGGACCATAAAATTCCAGGAATGGATATCCTGAATACCAATATGGACACCAAAGTGGATAAAAACTGCCATTTAGCCATGCCTTCCTGAGATACCATACCTTAAACGCATGAGTAATACCGTCTGCATGGATATAGCCTGGACCTATAAAAGTAAGATTCGCTAACATGGCAATAAGAATGATGAAACCCAGTGCATATCTGTGAGAAGTGGTTACTAATTCAAAGAAGGCTGTTACATCGTGCCATAATAATTCAGAAACCACCAGTATAATAACAGCTGAACAGATCAAAATGATAGGGTAAACAAAAGGAATGGAGAAAAGTTCATATCGCCAAAGGATTAATAAAATTTGTGAGAAACTAAGAATACCTAATCCGAAAAGGGCACCACGCATAAATTGCTGAACTCCAATCTTACTTTTTTTCAAGTTTCTACAGAGATAATCTTTTTTGTTAAACTAAGATACATAGATTACTTTCACTCTATACAAATTTCATAATGCATCTTTAATACACTATGTGAGTTCGTCCATTGTTTCTCAAGCCATTTTATCTTTTCTCCTCAAGAAGACCCCTCAACTTGTTGGGTGGTAGTTCACTAATCTAACTTTGTAAAATCTTTAACACAAATTCAACTATCTGTCCGAAAAGGCACATTGTTTCTCAAAGAACCACAATTAAGCAAAAGGAGATGTTGTCATAAATGTGGACCATTGTATCAAATATATTATTACTTTGGGCGAATTTCTTAAGTATATTGCTTCCACATAAGAAGGTGCTGTATTAGGGTCTGAAAGCCAAAAGAGGAGATTATCTGTATATCCAAAAGGCCCAATAACGACATGAGTTATGTTGTTTGCGTACATATAACTCATTAATTCCGTGACGTATGCTTGTTTATTGTTTCTAAAGTATTCACTATATATTTGTTGAGACGGTGCGATACACTTTCGTTGCGAATAATATTCAAAATCAAAGTTTTTAAAGGTAATCACTTTATCTTGTGGATCACTAGTCTCTTTAACCCAAAGAGCAGCTTCAATATATGCTCTCCATAATGGAGATGTAACAACCATGTCATCAGTCGATAAATAATTCTTGTTTGCTAATGTATCTGCTACAATATTTGGCAATAATATCGCTGCAATAAACATCAAGTTTATGAGAAGATGAAATTTTCCATGAAACGAGAATAAACCCTTCTTTTTAAAACATATAGTAGAACGATTGGAGATATATTTTATAGCAGATATCATAATATCCTTAGTTTTAAATAGTCCAATAAACAAAAATGGTGCTAACAAGGGTATAATCGGATAAAAGTATCGCGTCACTTGGTATTCTAAAATTAACAAAAATATGAGCAAGAGAAGTGTTGAGAGTATAGTAATTCTCGTAAGTAATTTATTCTGGGAATATCCATTTACCAAACCAATTATTATTATTAGGCAGACACCTATTGAAATGATAATTGCAGAAAAAGTAACTTGGTACTGGTTAATTAAATGGAAACCTAATACCATCCCTGGTATTTGTACGACATAATAAAGAAGACGCGAAAATAAAGTTATATAAGTTGGGGAGGGAGTAGTAGCAACATATTCCAAAGTAGGATCTAAGACACCAAGATGAATGTAGCTCCAGAGAAACCAAGGCAACAGCATACTTGTTACTCCCACAAAAAATCTAATAGCATTATCGAATTTCTGTCTCAAGTTTATACCCTTTGTTAGAAAATACAATAGAATTGTCAAGAGGATTAGATAGATCCCTGCTTGTCGAACTAAATCTGAAAGACCACAAAGTATACCCGCAATGAAAGGGAACCGCTTATTACTTTCAGAATTCTCCAATTTCTCAAAATTTAAGAGGATAAAATATATAGAAAGAAATGTGAGAAACGTGAATGGAATGTCTGTCATGATCCAATAGGAAAAATCAAAAATCTTATGATGAAATGCCAAGAAAAGTCCAGTTAACCATCCGATCTTTTCGCCTCCCAATTTCTTGCCAAAAGAATAGCCAACAAAGGGTAAAAAACTCGTGAAGATTACCGTAAGTAACCTTATAAAAAAAGGGTGCTGCGTATTGAGAATTATGAAAATTATGCCCAGCATAAAGGCATAACCTGGCTTAGATCCAGCACCTGGCGTTATTTCACCAAATATAAAAGAAGTGTCAATTAGGTAAAATGCCTCGTCTAGTCCATAAACCCATTTGCGCATAGGAATAACTCTAATAAGAACAGAAATACAAAACAGTAAAAAGAATCTAAACGTGTTAGATCGCCATAGTTTAGACATGAAACTACCTCTTTACCACAATGAGAAAGTAAGTTATAAGAAAGATATAGTGTGATCAGAGTGAAATGCTCATCAATCAATAATGCTTTAAAGGACGTTATTGGATTTATTTCGGGTTTTGTCTGGTATGATAAGACTAGACTTAAATTATTTGTTCTAACTCTCTTAGTTTATTCGTTTTCAATTTCACATTACTATGCCCCTGATGAATCTAGTTACTGGTTGTTAACTGTATCAGTCACTGACTTTAACACATTATACATAGATCAGGCTATGGAAATGTACACACCTTGGAAATTAGATTTAAAAATGGGTATTGCTTCTTATGATGGACATTATTACGCCAAAACACCACCCGGTCAATCTTTTATAGCTATACCCTTCTTTTTGATTGGAAAAGGTATATGGATAGTGTTACGTTCTTTCGGAATGACCTTTTCATATCTTTCAGTTACCTATATCCCTATGGCAATGCTCAGTTCAATTTCTGCTGCTTTAGCTGTCAATCTTCTTTATAAACTTTTAATTGAGCTAGAAATTGATACCACCTCTTCCCTCTTAACATCAATAACGCTTGCTTTTGGCACAACCTCATGGGTATATGGAAAAACTTTTTATTCTCATTCATTGTCGATGTTCTTGAATTTTTTGGGCTTATATCTAGTTATTTCAGCTACAAGGTATAGAAAAATAAATAGATATTTTCTTGCAGGCATTGTGATAGGTATAGCTATTACAGTAAGAACGGCAAATATTTTGTTGGGTATACCCATTTTAGTCTATCTAATAATAAAAGCCCAAAAGCCTCAAACTTTGATATACTTGATTATCGGCACAATACCAGCACTCTCTTTGCTGTTTTTTTACAACTTTCTATGCTTTGACGATCCATTAGTAATGGGATATCAGTATGATCCTTTGTATGACTATTCATCAATATCTTCTACATTTTCAACAAACCCATTAGTCGGTGGTTATGGTCTTCTGTTCAGTCCTGGAAGTGGCTTATTTGTATACTCACCAATTTTAATCTTGTCAATTCCTGGATTTTATTATTTCTTTAAATCAAATAAAGAAGAAGCAATATTATTTGCTCTTATTTCTCTTGTAATTTTGTCGTTCTATTCAGCATACACATGGTGGCCTGGTAATGCGTTTGGTCCACGATATTTAACAGATATTCTTCCAGTGATTGTTTTACCGTTGGGAAAAACTCTAGAAAAATTTTCATCCAATAAGTATTTCTGGATACTCTTCTACATATTACTTGGATTTAGTATATTTACACAAGTTGCTGGGGTACTCACTTCACCATTAGTGGGTAATCATGAATATATTCTTCCAGGAAAAGTAAATGACCTAGCAAGAAATGGACCTGACATTCTTATTCATAATCTCATCAAAAAATATTAATTCAATTACCCCATTCTTCTCCGAGAGTCTTCTTCGGTGGTTTAAGATGAAAATAGCGATCTTAACACATTATTTTAAGTCACCTGACAGCCGAGGTGACTACATCAAGAGAATTGCGTGGGGTTTGGAAAAAAAAGGTCATAAAGTTACCGTACTCGTTACAGGTCCTTGGTTCGATTCTCAGGCAGTTAGGAGTCTTGCAAATTATAAAGTATTTCCTTTTCCAAAAATAGTCTCAAGAACGCCTCTTATCCATGAAATTTCTTTGCTTCCTTATCTTAAAGAAGTTTTGAGCTTCTTAAGTCAATATGACGTGTTCTGTGTAGAAACACATTCATTTATGGACTTCTTCTTGATTTTTCTTATTAAGCAGTTGTATAATAAACCCTGTGTGTTTGACCATCATGGTCTTACATTTTCTGCCTATAAGAAAGGCATAGATAAACTATCGCTTTTAAAATACGATGCAATGTTTCGATTTTGGCTTTCATTTATACAATTTGATTATATTATTGTGCATAGCAAGTACATTAGAGAAGAAATAAGACAACGATACCGTATAAACAGTGAGATCATACCTCATGGTGTCGATTTAACTCGATTTAATCCTTCTATTTCTGGAAATGACGTTAGAAATCGCTTAAACATAAGAGATGCTACGGTACTTCTGTATGTTGGTCGTTTAGAAGCACATAAAGGATTGCAATGGTTTTTAAAGGCATTAAGCCTAATAAGAAACGAACGAAAAGATATAAAGATTAAAGCCATGATTGTAGGGAGTGGAAGGGAACGAAAAAACCTTGAAACATTTGCAAAACGATTGAATGTATCTGAGATCGTAATATTTGCAGGACACGTTTCAGAGGAGGAATTGCCAAGCTATTATGCTGCAAGTGACATTTTTGTCATACCAAGCCTCTACGAAGGATTTGGGTTACCGATTTTAGAGGCTCAAGCTTGTGGTTCGCCAGTTATTGGCTCAGATTGTACTGCAATTGCTGAAACAATTGGCCTGGGAGGAGTCGTATTTGAACCAAATAACGAGGTTTCGCTAAAAAATGAAATCTTGCGACTTATTGACGATAAACAAACCTATAAGAAACTGGTGGAAAAGAGTTTAGAAAATGTAGAGAATTATAGGTGGCAACACGTTATTGATAGAATTGAAAGGATATTAAGGACTGCTTCAAATAATGATAAATGATTTCACAATTAGAAGTAACTTTGAGGAGAAATTTATGGATTTATCAGAAACGATACTTGATCAGTTTTTTGAATCCTATAAACCACGAAAAAAGAAAGAAAAATCCTCAAAGGAAGAGAAAATAACTGAATTAGAGATTAAAGAACTTACAACCAAAAAGACAGATTTTTTACTCTCTGTAGAATATGATGGAAAGAATAGTTGTGCTGCGGCACGATTTTATGATCCAAGAAATCACTCAATTTATTTCTGGCATGATTGCTCAGATCATCATCCTTATTGCTTTTCAAATATTTCCATTGAAGATCTGAAAAATAACTCTAAAATAACGAACCATACAGGATTTTTGGATATGGAAACGGTTGAAAAAAAGGATCTTTTACTAGATAAGTCTGTAAAAATGACAAAAATAATTGCTAAAGATCCGCTTGCAATCGGCGGGAAAACGGGGGCTATTCGAGAGTTATTACCAACGGCATGGGAAGCAAATATTCCATATCACAAATGTTACATAGCGGATTTAGCGTTAACACCCGGTTTACCTTATGAAGTCTTTGATGAGCAGCTTAATAGTGCTGCAATCGTACCAGTAGAGATTAAAGAAGAAATTAATCAACTATTTGAAGATGAACCAAAAGAAGTGAAGGAACTTCTGGAAAAGAATATGCCTCTCTTTTTGTCACCAATACCTGATATAAAACGTGTAGCTATTGATATTGAAGTTATCTCACCTTTTGCAGACGCAATTCCAAGACCCGAACAAGCAAATTATCCTGTTGGATGTGTCTCTGTTGTTGCGTCGGATGGGCAAAAGCGAATACTACTACTTGAAAGAAAAGATGTGGAAATTGGAGACGCCAAAGATAACCTTGAAGATGTAAGTATAGAATATTTTACAAAGGAAAAAGAACTTTTTCAAGAACTATTTCAAGTCTTCAACGAATATCCAGTTATTTTGACATATAACGGTGACAAATTCGATATGCCTTATTTGTATTATCGAGCTCTCAATCATCTTGGATTTCGAAGAGACGAAATTCCAATGATCATCAGAAAAGATTTTGTTGCATTGTCGAAAAATATCCATGTAGATCTCTACAGATTCTTCAATAACCGAGCTGTTCAAATATATGCGTTCTCTGCAAAATATAAAACTACTGACCTCAATACCGTAGCCAACGCATTATTGGGTATGGAAAAAATAAAAGTAGAGCAACCCCTTTTGAAGTTACCTCTATTAGATTTAGCTAGTTATTGCTATAGGGATGGAAAAATTACCTTAAATCTTACTCGCTATAGTGAAAACCTCGTCTGGAAATTGATAATATTATTGATGAGAATTTCCCATTTATCACTTGAAGATGTTACACGTCAAAGTGTATCTTCTTGGATTCAAAATTTGTTTTATTATGAACATAGAAAGAATGATTATCTGATCCCGTTACAGGCTTCAACGCAGGCAATAATAAAAGGAAAGAAATACAAAGGTGCCATTGTTATTGACCCTTTGCCAGGCGTCCATTTTGACGTTGTAGTGCTTGATTTCGCAAGTTTGTATCCTTCCATCATAAAGGTCCATAACCTTAGTTATGAGACTGTAAGGTGTACACATCCAGAATGCAAACAAAACCTTATACCAGGTACAGACCATTGGGTTTGTAAAAAACAACGAGGCCTTGCAGGTCTTATTATTGGATTTCTAAGAGACATTAGACTGAAATGGTTTAAGCCACAGTCAAAAAACAAAATGTTGGGCAAGGAAACACAAGAACTCTACTATGTTATTCAACAAGCGTTAAAACTAATTATTAATGCGTTTTATGGCGTCTTTGGCGCAGAACATTTTCCCTTGTATTGTCTGCCTGTGGCTGAAAGCACAACAGCTCTTGGGAGATTTATCATTACACAAACAATTGAAAAGGCTCAAAAGATGGATATTTCTGTTATCTATGGAGATACTGACAGTGTTTTCTTAGAAAATCCCTCGGAGTCACAAATCGAAAAACTTACGCAATGGTGTAAACAAACGCTTGATATTGAGTTAGATATTGACAAGATTTACAGATATGTAGCTCTTTCAGCTGTTGATATCAAGGGACTAACAGGCAAAAAACGTCATACGCCTTTATTCCTTCAAGACGCATTTTTCGAAATGATGAATGTACTTTCGGAAGTTAAAGTTCAAAATGACTTCGAAATAGCTAGGAATAAAATACGTACGATAGTAAAGACATGTCTAGATAAATTGAAAAATCTCGAATATTCTTTAGAGGAACTCGCATTTCGTGTTCAAATGACTAGAAACTTGAAAAGTTATCAAAAGACGACACCTCAACATGTAAAGGCAGCAAGATTATTGAACAGAGACATCGAGCCAGGTAGCATTATTTCATTTGTGAAGGTGAGGGGTGAGCCTGGTGTAAAACCTGTTGAAATAGCTTCGATTGATGAAATAGACACAGAAAAATACAAAAAACATGTTGAAAGTATCTTCACTCAGGTTCTTGACGCATTAAACGTGGATTTTGGATCTATTATCGGTATAAGAAGACTTGACCTTTTCATGTAATAGAGACGGAAAATGTTAAATCTAAGAATTGCATAGTTCTCTTATGGTTTATTTCTAATTAATGGTGATCATATGGAACTCCGTGAAATATTAACAAGAGGACATATCCCCGTACTTGACCCTTATATGCTTAACGAGACTTCCGATGAGTTTTTCGCGAGTTATGGGAGTTTTTTAGAGCGAATTGCGTTAATGGCGAAGAGAGATACTGGATACACACTTTATAGAAGCATGAGCGCACCGAGTGATCAGAAGTATTCTGAATTTTTCTCAAGTTTCTCCCAGATTGCTTCTGACATCGCCGTCGATGTTTATGCTATAGTTTCAACCTTTGTAGATGATTATTTTGCTCAGGATCCAAAATATGGTGCATATAGATCTGGTATTACCAGGGCTCCCGTAGGCACTTTTGTATGCCCCGTCCAAGAGTCGTACTGGAAATATCTTATGGCTGTGATTAAGGAAATCCTCACATTTCAAATAAATGGTATAATACTGATGGATAATCAGTTTGCTAGACAGGAGTTTTGTTTTTGTGAAACATGTAGAAAAGAGTTTTCAGAATTAATGAACTTAGAGAGAGAATTCGTGTTTGATACATTGCTCAATGATCCGGACATCCTTTCTCAATGGTATGAATGGCGAGCCAATAAAATAACTACATTCCTTTCTAAAACTACAAGTTCAATCAAGGAATTAAATCCAGATATTGAAGTCCTACTAACCGTCGATATAGATCCAGAAACCGATTATATTGAAGGAGCTAAAAAACATTTTGGACAAGACGTGATGAAATTATCTGATGTTGCAGACCAATTATTATTCAATGTTTTACCACTTACACCAACACTCCCACAACCTGAAACCCCAGATTATGAAAGAGTCCTTTCAGAATTAGCTTTCACACGCGATTTAAATCGAATTGGAAGACGGTATAGTATTTTCAATTGGGGGGTTACGGACCCAGAAATTGAGACTTTAGAAAAAATGAAAGCAGACATTAAGGCTACATATCTGTTCCTTTTAGAGGGCTACCCTCAGACTTATAAGGAGAGACGAGAAATCCATCTTGGATTAACATAACAAGATTCAATGCATACTAATTAAATAAGCCCTCACATCGTTGATTTATACTACCGGACATGGATAGAGTCTCGCCAATAGGGTGATCCTTGAAAAATGAAAAATGGCTGATTAGGGAGAATTTAGAATATTTAAGAACGTATCAATCTCTAAGTTCAGCTCCACAACGAGAACAGAATTTATCATCAGGAGAGTTTCGCTTTCTACAGCGCGGGCATTTGCCAGAATAACTCAAGTGACGTGAACCTGTTTCTGTTGATGGAGGAACATTTTTTCTACCATAACGGACTTCTTTTTGGTTTAAAGAACTATCCCACATACTATTGCTGTCAAAATCATCCCCTGAGAGAAATTCCTTAAGGAAATCCTCTGTATTCTCTTTTTCTGTCTTTGAATCTACATTTGGATTACCGAAAAAGGATGAAAGATCTAGATTATCATTTACACGAGACGGTGAATTCTCACTGTAAGTGGTATGTGAATGTGTGTGTTCAAACTCTAGAAAAAGTGAATGATGCTCATCTTTAATACGAGAATACTCATCCAATGAGATGTTAAGCATTTTCAATGTAGCGTCACGTTTATCACATTTATGAGTTCTAGGGCAACAATACGCCAAGCTATGATAACATAATAGAGAAAATACGTTTTTTCTTGTGGATCCATAAATTGGCTGAATAGGCATATCATTAAGTATCAATTGTGCAGTTTCATCATCGAAAGAAAGTGCACCTGACCTGTTAATTGCTTTTAGAAGTTCAATAGCAGGATACGCCTTTCCATTGATAATGATGTTTCCATCAACTTCAATTTCAGATTGTGTCATTTTTGTCGCCGCCAAAAAATGATTATACATTTACAAACTAAAATTGAAGTCTTTAATATTCGTATTATCTCTAGCAATACGTTAGATATACCTGAAATGAATTAATCCTAGCAAAAATTTAGATGATCAATGCATCAATTCTGCTCGATAACTCTTATTTCACTGAGGAGCGAGTTTCTTTTCTAGTATTTCTTTGATATTTTGAATCGCAACGAGCGCTGGACATTCTGGTGCAAAGTCAATAGGTGCAATACCCATGATATCAGATTGGATAATGGCAGGATCTCTGGGAATGAGACCAAGTAATTCTAAATCAGATCCTATTGCTGCATTTTTTATGAAGTTCTCTTCCTGCTCGTTAGAAATCCTATTCCCCACAATATAACGGCGAGGAACTCCAAGGCTTGCCCCAAGAGAATTAATTCTTTTTGCCAGATCTAATGATCTAGTTCCTGGTTCAACAACGGTTATCATTGCATCTACACCCTTGCTTGTACCTCTTCCTAAATGCTCAAGACCTGCATAAAAGTCTATTATGACAATATCATCACGTTTTAGAATTATGTGGCTTAGCAATGCGCGCAAAAGAGTGCTTTCTGGACAAATACAGCCACCTCCAGCAGTCTCTATTGTTCCAAGTACAATAAGTTTTGCCCCATCTTGTCTAACATGATACTTATCAGGTATATCATCTACCCGCGGATTCAAAACAAACATTCCTGATGTTCCTGCAGGGACTCCTGTCCTTTCTTCAACAAGTTCTTTCATTTCACCAATGGGAGTAGGAAGTTCAGTTGTAGAAATCCCCATTGTTGCATGTAAATTCATATTTGGGTCTGCATCAACAGCAAGAACATTTTTACCATCTTGCGCAAATAATCTTGCCAAAGTTCCCGCTAAAAAGGTCTTTCCTACACCCCCTTTACCAACAATAGCTAGTTTGAAAGACATAAGATTTCCTTCCGATTAATCTTGATTCTTGCATAAGGTTATATTATCAAACAGAATTATGAGTTAAGACAACTCTTATTCGTATCGGTTTAGCCACAGTCGAATCGATAACGAAGATCGGTGCAAACTCAGATATTTCTGCTTCAGTAATGCTCATTTCGTCGTCAACTATTTTTGTTCCCACGATCATCGTAGGATCAGCAAGACCGTAGATCAATGCTATTCTCTTCCGTAATTCGCCTATTTTTTCATCTCCTTCTGCGAAATATCTTAATTCATCAAGTTTCCATTTTTCACCACATACAAAACAATCTAATCTTCTAGTAAGATCAATTTTTGTGAATTCTTCAGAAAAACCATCGTAAAAGAGATATCCAATAGGACTCCCAAGCCCTAATAGCAGTTTCACAACTTCTTGGCTCATAATTCCTCCAATTACGGCAGAAATCGTTCCAACCGATGGAAATACCTCCTTCGGTTCATCTCTTTCCTTCTTCCTCGGTTCACCTGGGAGTGTGCATACTTGCTGTAATCGAGTTTCGGGGATTAGGGGTTGACATTCAAGACAGGCGGAATCTGACCCAGGGATAATTACCTGAACATGACCAAAGAATTCGTAAAGACCTGCATCAATCAGTGGTTTTCCTACAGAAACACACATTGAATTTAGCCAGCGGCGTGCCTCAAAGGTATCTAAAGAGGAAACAATTAGATCGCACGTTGCATAAATGCTTTCTGGAATGTCTTCTATCTTTTGATTAAAAGCAATAACATCGACAGAAGGATTTAGCACTTTAAGATGTTCTTTTGCAACTAAAGCTTTTGATTTTCCAATATCCTCGTCACGGAATAGCCATTGACGGTTCAAATTTGAAAGTTCAACAGTATCGAAATCCACAATCACTAATTTACCAATACCCATCATCGTTAATATTTCTGCCACAACACACCCAAGTGCCCCAATTCCAGCTAGAAAAATTGTAGCATTAGAAATCTTTCTTTGATCCCAGTTCGGCATTATAGTTTGCCTATGATATCTGTCGCTATTTTTGCTCATTTTGATCACCAAAGGAAGACACAATCATCCCGAGAGATTCTTGATTTTAAATTATCAGATTAGCGATTATTAAATCTTAAAAATAAGATGCGCAATGGGTGTGCATTTATTTTGAGAGAATTTATCAACTTTGTAATTTTTCCCAAGTAGCATATTGCTGAGTAAAATCTTTTACAGTTTTCTTGAAGCGTTCTAGATCATTTTCCATCTGATTAGCAGCAGAAGTGTTTAGAGGATCTGCAGGGTTTGGCGCTGCCAACAATATTCTAAGAGTCTCAATGACATCAACCAAGCTATTCGATGGGGACCAGTCCTTACCTAATAACCCAACACAAACTTTATCTTTGTAAATATTCGGGTGCCAGATTTCTGTGAGCCATTTTACATGTGGAGGTGAAAAAGGAAATTGTCGAGGGATTTCAATTTCGATCTGAAAAACGCCACCTTCGTACAATTCAGTACCAAGGATGAAACCATGCCATTTGCGAATATCCCCCTTTTCAGGTTTAAACCCAGGTTCTTCACTTTTAACATGTTTTGCTTCATAAGCCAGCCTGGCCCAATAATCTTCATCACTTAAGCTCAACTAATCCCCCTAGTTTTAGATTTAATATGATAATTTTTTGAGATAGATGTCCTAACAATATTCTCTTATGATGCTAACATTATGAACATCATTTCAATTTATTATGAAGATTTCGTTAATGTATTTATTATTCCTGTGGGAAGATAATGGAAGAAGATATCGCATACTCTAAGAACGATCGCAACTTCTGTTTAGTTGTTGCGTTCAATGCAAGACCCATTGCAACTTCTGCTAAAAAAGCAAATTATGATGTCCTTGCGATTGACTTTTTTGGAGATTTAGATCTTAGATCTGTTGCAGAACATGTTTTTTCAGTTGTATGGCAAAGAAAAAGTCATCCAATAAAGAGAAAATTTCTCCGCCCAATTTCTGAATACATGTGCCTCCTAGCCGAAACAATGGCTGATGATTATTATGGAAAGATAGAATTCTTGCTTATAGGCAGCGGTTTTGATGATGAACCTAAAATATGGCAACGATTTGGTAAAATTGCACCTGTTATTGGAAATACTCCAGAGATAATAAGTCGTTCGGACCGTTTAAGTATCTATAGATTAGCCTCGAAATTAGGAATCGAATGCCCACAGACTATAGAAGTAAAAGAAAAAGAGGAAGCACTTGAAATTGCAAAAAATATTGGTTATCCAATTGTACTCACTACGCCGAGAAGCGCAGGCGGACTCTTTGTTAAATTAATTACAAATTTAGATGAGTTTCATATGGCATATAACGAGTTAAGAAATTCAGGGAAAAAGATTCTTATTCAAGAATTTATTCAAGGAATTGATGCAAGTTGTTCAGTGCTTGGAACTGGTAAGAATTGTCAAGCTATTTCGGTAACAGAACAAGTAATTGGAAGATCAGAATTAGGAGTTTCCATGCCTTTTGGCTATTGCGGAAATATTGTTCCATTAAAAAATTCAACAACAGTTATCGAGAAAATAAAAAGTATTTCTGAAGAATTAGGTTTAAAATTGGGACTCTTAGGTTCGAATGGATTTGATTTTGTTATTAGAGGTGATCAACCTTTTTTAATCGAACTTAATCCACGATTTCAAGGCTCTCTCGAATGTATAGAAGCAGTTACGTCATCAAACCTCGTAAAATTACATATTGAGGCGTGGAATGGCAATTTACCTGAAAAATCTTTTGAATCAAAAGGTTATGCGGTAAAAATGATACTTTATGCAAAAAAGAGGATAATTGTTCCAAACTTATCACATATGCCTCATATCGTGGATGTACCAGTCGAAGGCATCATTCTTGATCCATCAAATCCTGTATGTACCGTTTTCGTTACTGGAACAGAAAGAGAAATAGCAATTAAAAAAGCAAAAACTCTTGCGAACAATGTCTACAGACAACTTATCCCTGCACCAAAATCATGATCTTAAGCGCGCATAGATCATTTTCAAAAGAAACAAAGGATGTTTCAGTGCATACCATTTAAAATCACGAGGCGAAACCTCGCCGCGCATATATTTGCAAAGCTGATCACCAAATTCCCTGTTTTTAAGAGCTGTATCGACAGTAAATTCCTGCTGATAATTAGTTGTTAATATATTCCTTCTTATGTTGAAGGTAGCCTTAAGATCCTTTCCAATCTCTTTGTCTATCGCAATTTTATATTTTCTCAGAAAATCAGCCGAATAATCTTCAGAGGCGTAGGCACTTAATGCGACTTTTCCTGCATGCTCACCAGATATCATTGCGTAATAAATACCCTCACCATTTGTAAAGTCAACATATCCGGCAGCCTCACCCGCTACCATAAACCCATGTCCGTAGTTTTTTTGTATTACGCCCAGAAAAGAAATCATCGCCGCTTGAGGGTAAAGCACTTTTGCATTTGAGAGTTTTTCACTTGCTATGGGATGATTCCTGATGAAATTATCTAATCTTTCCCTTAAGTGAATATCCGTCCTGTTAACAAACTCTAACCACGTACCCAAGCCTACCGAAACTATGTTTTTTTTAGGAAAAATCCAAGCATAGCCTCCAGGCACTGTATCTGATCCATAATAGATCTCCAGTTGATCACCAATTCGATCATCAATGAGTTTTTCATCTATTGCCATTTGGTATTGATAACAAATTGCTTTAGAGCGTTCATCATTTGTCAATAAGCCAAGTTTTTTAGTTAGTATACTTGGTGTTCCACTCGTAATAATTATTATATCTCCATAAATATCGAGTGATTCGCCCTGCGATTTCGCTTTTACCCCTTTAACAAATCCATTTTCGATAATTACATCAATGGCACGCGTATTTTCCTTGAATTCAGCGCCTTGATCGATAGCTAGCTCGGCAAGCGTTTTATCAAGTTTTGCTCGCATTGTTGTAGCGACAATACGTTCAGGATAATCAAGTGTAACTGTTTTACATTTTGGGGAGCATAAGAATAATTTAGAACAAGAACGGTCAAATATGTGCTCAGGAATTTGAAATCGTTGTATTGCACGCTCAGTTACACCGCCTGCACACGGTTTTTCCCTATCAAGGCGATGTTTCTCAAGAGCTATCACCTTAAGCCCTTTATTAGCCGCTTCTTTTGCAGCTGTTGAACCAGCAGGACCTGCCCCTACAACTACGATGTCGTATTTCACTGTATCACCCACGGTTTTATATACAATAAACTAATCATATTTGAAAGTAACGTTGCAAGGAGGGCAAGGGGTGGACGCTGTTGGGATAATGTACTCGGAAGATCTCACAACATATGATTTTGGAGAAGGTCACCCCTTCAGAGGGAAACGATTTAGTGACTTTCTGATTAAATTTCAACAATTAGGTCTAGATGAACTCCCACGTCTTAAAATTATCCAATCAAGCCCCTGTACTTTTGAAGATTTATTGCTGGTTCATAATGAAGAATACTTAGAAAGAATAAAACAAAAAGAAAAACGATACGAATCGCTCTCATTGGATACTCCACTTCGGCCAGGAATGTTTGAAGCTGCAATGCATATTGTAGGCGCTTCTTTAAATGCACTAAAATATGTAATAGAAGGAAAAACTTCGATTGCCGTTGGTCTAGGAGGAGGGATGCACCATGCATTCCCAAACTCAGGTGGTGGATTTTGCATCGTGAACGATGTCGCTATTTGTGCAGAATACCTTAGAAAAAAGGAGAAAATAAACCGAATCTTGATTTTAGATACAGATGCTCATTATGGAGATGGAACAGCGAATATATTTTATGAGACACCAGAAGTATTATTCATTTCTATCCACCAAAATCCTTCTACACTTTACCCAGGTACGGGATATATAAGAGAAGTAGGTAGAGGTGATGGAGAAGGATACAATGTGAACATCCCCATGCCAGTTTATGGGAACGATTCTTGCTATGAGTTAGCTTATTCAGAAATTGTTTTACCATTAGTCAAAGAATTCAAGCCTGAGATAATTATTAGAAACGGAGGTTCAGATCCTCATTTCTCCGATAAATTGACAGATTTAGGAGTGTCTCTGAATGGACTAAGAAGGATGGGAGAGATTCAAAGAGAAATTATGCAAATTTCTGGATCAAAAGGAATCACTTTGATTGGAAGTGGATACAATCCTATTATACTTCCTTATGGATGGATATCTATAATTTTAGGGTTATCAGATATTGAATTTTCTCTAGAAGAACCTATTCCACCGCCATCATGGATAAATGATGAATCTACTTTGATGCAAGCGAAAAATTTTGTAAAAGAAGTTAAAGAAGTACATTCTGCTTATTGGTCATTTTAAGAGTATTAATTCTGTGAAAAAACTGAATTTTAAAAAAAATATAAAAAACTTCACAACACATATTTGCAATTGGGGAATAATACCCGCCGCGTTGCTTTCACAAGCCAGCAGCGCGATGCGTGAAGGTGTCCAAAGCGGGTAACATCCCCCTTTCTTGCTTTAGAAAAGTGCTGCGAATTCTCTATTTCTTACAATAGCTTTAGTGATCAATTTGAACCAAGCGGATATAGTATTACATTCTATTGAAGAACTGGCCAACAAAAAATATCTTCCAATTGTTGGACCTGAAAAAGGCAGTGTTTTAGTGGATGTTCTTCGAGAGATCAAACCTAAGCGAGTATTGGAAATTGGAGCACTCATTGGCTATTCGACCATTTTAATGGCTAAAGAACTAGAAAGTGAGGCGCGAATAATCACAATTGAAATAGACGAAGACGAGGCGAAAATAGCGGAAGAGAACATAAAAAAGGCTAGAATAAAACCAAAAATCAATGTAATAGTTGGTGATGCACTCAAAATCCTTCCAAAACTTGAAGGTAAATTTGATTTTGTTTTCATCGATGCCGCTAAAAGAGAATACATAAAATACCTTAAACTAATTGAAGACAAGCTTCATAAAGGAAGTATGTCCGTTCTTCTAAAGAATATAAAAGCAAATTTTTGCCCATAGGTAACGATGGTCTTGAAATTACCACCAAAGTCTAGGAATAGGAATAGTAATAGAAAATTAAAATTGGACATAACGCGGGAGCTCTAGTTACCATTGATTTTTTAACATCTCTTCAATTTTTTTTATAGATTCTGCGATAAATGTTTTGTCTTCTCCGTATTGCAATTTTGAGTATAGATCACGCATATAGACTTCAGCTTCGTAGAACTTTCCATGATCTTTATGATAAGCTGCAGCAATAAGAGCTCTTGAAAGCAAAAATGCAGGATGTGAAATAACTGGCTCTTTCATATGGGCGTCCAGTGTATCTACAAAATTCTTTAGCGATTGAATAGCTCGGGGGAGTTCACCCGTAAGAATCCATGCCAAACTCGCACAGCAGATATCTATTGCGGCTTCAGAATAGAGTTCAGAATCGCGCATTTTTAAAGCCATTGACTCGTATTCTTTAGCATAATCATGGTAATTCTTGGTTTTTATTATCGTTTTTTCTGATTGTGGCGGAGGCGGAGTTAGTTTTGGTCTTGGTGGTGGCAGCGTAGGAGTTGGTGATGGCGGAGTTGTTTTGGTTATTTTTTTAAGTTGATTTTTAGCATTTGGGACTTTTAGTAATAATTCTTCGAGAAAATCTGTCTCTTCCTCGTCCAGGGTTGAAGAAGTATCTTCTAATTCTTGGGCTTCTGAGTTCATATTTTCTACAGTAATCAGTTTATTGATAGTAACGTTCTCGTCAATTGCCTTTTTTACTTTCTCAATTTCATATGACTTGATGCAAGCCTCTGAAAGAAATATTCCCCCCTTACACACACGCTCAGCATATTCATTTGGAATCACTCCATGTTTTAAAAGACAGTAGAAAGATTTCGGGGAATATGCAGAAAAATGTACACATAATTTTTTAGTAGGCATGGTTAATCTAAAAATATTGTTTTCAGGCATCACTTAAAAATTTCGATATTACGGTAGTATCCTACAAGTTCATATAAATAGAAAAAATGATTTAAGTCGGTTGAAGCTAGGGTATTTTGAGTTTTAGGAGGAAGAGCTATTTCTACACAATCTCCAATCATACTCAAACTAAATGAAACGGCGATAGAATTTAGTAAGATTCAAATCGCGGCAGATTTTATACGACAAGGAAAACTGGTAGTATTCCCTACAGATACTTCTTATGGCTTAGGTGCGAATGTGACTGATGCTCGTGCTGTTACAAAAATCTTCCAACTTAAACAGAGACCACTTAATAAACCAATTCATATTGTCGTGTCAAGTTTACGGATGGCTGAGGACTATGCTTTTATACCAGAATCCGCCTTAAATTTAGCGCAACATTTTCTACCTGGACCTTTAACTCTTGTTTTAAGAAAAAGAGAAATAATTTCGGATCTATTAAGTGGAGGAAAAGAAACAATTGGTATACGAATGCCTAACAATCTTATTGCACTTGCATTAGTAGAACGTGCAGGCGTTCCGATCACTGCAACCAGCGCAAACGTATCTGGTCGGCCAGATATTTACTCGGTACAAGACGCCTTTGACCAATTAGGAA
>SMTZ1_10006758_pt1 | contig 18292 bp, 15 predicted proteins | sample DeeMarSWOR136_30_FD_25667 | JGI IMG/M metagenome (IMG submission 25667)
CAAGTGCCCACCGGAGGTGTGGGACCTGGGGAAGCCGTGAAAATTTCCACCGGAGGTATGTTGCCCGAGGGTGCTGACGGGGTGGTTATGGTGGAGTACTCTCACGTACTGGATGAAAATACAATCGAAGTCAGCCGTGCCATATCCCCCCTTGAGCATGTGATTTTACCCGATGATGATTTCAAAAAGGGATCCCCGGTCCTGGAAAAGGGGTGTCTGTTAAGACCCCAGGATTTAGGGGTTATGGCCGGAATGGGCCTCTCTGGAGTCTATGTGTATAGAAGACCGAGGGTGGCCATCATATCTACTGGCGACGAAGTTGTCCCGATCGACCAGCGGCCCAAGCCGGGACAAGTGAGGGATATCAACACCTACACCCTGAGCGCCTTTTGCTGGCAGGCAGGCGCAGAACCCCTGGCACTGGGACTGTGTAAGGATAATTTTGAGGAACTCAAGGCGAGGGTCGAAAAAGGACTCGGAGAGGCGGACACCGTTTGGATATCTGGTGGAAGTTCAGTGGGCAGCAGGGACATGACACTCAAGGTCTTTGAATCCTTTCGCGACGTGGAACTTCTTGTCCACGGGATATCCATCAGCCCGGGTAAACCCACCATCATTGCGAGGATAGGCTCCAAAGCCGCATTCGGTCTGCCAGGGCATACGGCTTCGGCCATGGTGGTGGCAGAGATCTTCCTCAACCCCTTTTTGTCCAGGTTGTCAGGGAAAGGGAATTTTACCAGCCCTTTGAGCCGAGAGGTGGAGGCGGAGCTGACTCGAAACATAGAGTCGGCCAGTGGAAGGGAGGATTATATCAGGGTCAGATTGATAGAAAAGGACGGAAAACGCATGGCTGAACCCATCTTTGGAAAATCTGGTCTTATATCCACACTGGTGGAAGCGGACGGCCTGGTTCGGGTGGAGCGAAATACGGAGGGGCTGTATGAAGGCGATCGGGTAAAGGTTTTGTTCATTCGCCCTAAGAAAGGAGTATCGTGTTGAAGAGGCATGTCTATTTGGCTATGAAGACCCTGGAAGAGGCCAAGGCAGTATTCTTCTCCAGGTTCAAAGCAGACCAGAGGACCCGTGCTGAAGAGATTTCTACGGAAGAATCACGGGGTCGTGTCACGGCGGAGCCCATCTTTGCAAAGATGTCTGCACCTTTTTACCACTCGGCGGCTATGGATGGTATTGCGGTTCGTGCAGAGGCCACATACGGGACGACTGAGAGACATCCAAGAACCCTAAGGATAGGCAGAGAAGCCTTATGGATTAATACGGGGCAGGCCATACCTGATGATTTTGACGCGGTTATCATGGTTGAAAAGGTCCATGAACTCAATGAAGAGGACGTGGAAATCCACTCTCCAGCGTATCCTTGGCAGCATATTAGAAAGGTGGGTGAGGATATCGTGGCCACTCAGTTACTCCTGCCTCAAGACCATCAGATACGTGCCTACGATGTGGGAGCGCTCATTAGCGCCGGCATTTTTTCCCTCAGGGCATGGCAAAAGCCAAAGGTAGTGATTATCCCGACAGGCTCTGAACTCGTCCATTACAAGGAAATCCGAGATCCAGATCAGTTGAAGAAGGGTCAAATTATTGAATATAACTCCCTCATCCTTGCCGGACTCGTTCGGGATTGCCAAGGCATTCCCATCATATACGATATCGTTTCTGACCTTGGGGAAAACATACGCGAGGCGCTGAAGAGGGCCGTGGACTCAGAGGCGGATCTTATTATCGTCAACGCGGGTTCATCTGCAGGGAGCAAGGATTATACGGCAAATATAATCGGGGAAATGGGAGAGGTCCTTGTGCATGGTGTGGCCATGATGCCTGGCAAGCCGACTATTTTGGGGGTCGTGCAGGGGAAGCCCGTTATAGGAAATCCAGGTTATGCTGTCTCGGCCACACTCTCTTTCGATCAGTTTATTCGGCCTCTGCTATACAGCCTTCAAGGGTGTACAGCTCCCAAAAGAAAAACCATTGGCGTTCAGCCATCCAGAGATATTTCTTCCAAGCTGGGGATTGAGGAATTTTTGCGGGTAAATATTGGGAGGGTGGGAGAGAGGACGATAGCCACACCCCTGCCCAGGGCGGCCGGCTCCATTACAACACTGACAAGAGCAGAAGGGATACTGCGTATTCCGGCCCTGTCTGAAGGCGTCACGCAGAGCGAAGAAATGGAAGCAGAGCTTCTTGTTGACGAGGAAGAGATTCTCAACACGGTCGTTGTGATTGGCAGTCATGATATGACGATAGATGTGCTTGCCGATGAGATCAGGCGGCGTGGACACCCTATCCGGATTTCGTCAGGCAATGTGGGCAGCCTTGGAGGGCTAATGGCCCTCAAAAAAGGGACTTGCCATGTGGCCGGGTCGCACCTTCTGGATACGGAGACGGGAGAATATAACATTGCCTATGTGAAGCGATACCTCAAAGGGATCAGTGTGAGCATTTTTCATTTGGTTCTAAGAGATCAAGGCCTGATCGTGGCCAAAGGAAATCCGAAAGCCATCGAGGGTATCAATGACCTCACGAGAGATGATATTGCTTTTGTAAACCGTCAAGCAGGATCGGGCACACGCGTTCTTTTCGATTATAAGCTGGAGCAACTGGGGGTATTACCAGAGAGCATCAAAGGTTATGGACATGAGGAGTTCACGCATATGGCAGTGGCCGTAGACGTGCTGAGCGGAGCGGCCGATTGTGGCCTGGGCATTTTTGCGGCTGCAAGGGCCCTTGATCTGGATTTTATTCCCATTGAAAAGGAACAATATGATCTCATTTTTCCATCCTCCATGTTGGATGACAGAAATATTCAAGCGATCCTTAAGACCATCGAGTCCCAGAGTTTCAGGAAGAGAGTCACAGCATTGGGTGGATATGATCCATCCAGGAGCGGTCAGTTCTGGTTGGAGGTGGGATGAGGGTTTCTGCAAAGACCACATGGCCCTGTGAGGATTAATCGTTTCGTAACGTTCAGATGTGTTAACACAATCTTTTCAACCACCAAGTGTTAGTAGGACAGTCGATTCTCCGGCAATGCCAATCTCCTCAAGGTGATATCTATTTTGCTCCTTGCCGGTGGTCTGATCTTTGAGACTTTGAGAAAGGTTTCCTAAATAAGAACGGGACATTCTGCGATTAGTTAATGGGCGTAAAGTCTCAAAGCTCAGACCACTGCGGAGTTTGGGTGGAATTTTTTTTGAGATATCACCTTTCGGAGACCGGCATGACCTCCGACTAGACAGCAAATGCCGATACTTTTGAACGTTACCCGAGAAACTGTCGAAAAAGCGGCTTGTTAGAGGCTGATGGAAAATGTCCAGATGCAAGGCTTCCGAAGTCCCGAGGAATGAGGCGTACATAGAAGTACGCCGGAGTGACGAGGGATGAGGGTAACGCCGCAGATGGGCGTTTTCCTACAGACTCTGATGTTTTGTTAAACTTTGCTTCGCTGTTCGTCAAAATCTAAGAAGGGGGGAGAGATGGCATCCCTTAGACTTAAATCTCGGCAGTGGATTGTGGATGAACATAATAATATCATTATGGGAGAGGGAAGGAGAGAGATCCTGGAGAACATTGAAAAGACGGGATCCATAAACCAGACGGCCAAAATTATGAAGATGTCCTATAAAGGCGTTTGGAGCAAGATCAAGGCCACAGAGGGCTATATGAAGACGAAGATTGTAGAGACCGACAAAAAACGTGGCTCTCAGCTCACCAAAGAGGGGAAGATCTTGCTGAAAAAGTATACCCTTCTTAAAAAGAGGTGCGTGAAAGCAGATGACAAAGTCTTTAATGCCATCTTTGGCAAATAGACAAAGAAGGAAAAACAGGAAATTTACATCTAATACTTTGCTGGTGATCAGGAATTCTGCATAACCTACGAATCTTAGTTTTACTACGCATATTAGAAGGTGCATTTGGGAGAAAGGGATGGAAAAGACAACCAATCCATTGAGACCGCGAATACCTCCGCTTGTCTGCATTGTAGGTAAATCTGGATCGGGCAAAACCACCTTTCTAGAAAAGCTGATCCCGGAACTCACAGGGATGGGATTAAAGGTGGGTACCATTAAACATGATGTGCACGGCTTTGAAATCGACCATCCTGGAAAAGACAGTTGGAGACATAAGCAGGCGGGCTCAGGGATAACCCTGATCTCATCGCCGCAACGGATCGGCATGGTTATGGACGTGGACCACGATCACACACTCGACGAACTCGCCTTGTTTTTCTCGGGTGTAGATATCATTTTGACGGAAGGGTATAAGCGAGAGAATAAACCCAAAATAGAGATATTCAGGCGGGAGGCGCACAGGGAACCTCTTTGTCAAAACGACAGCAACTTGATTGCCTTATTGACCAATGCGGACGTGGACCTGGGAGTGCCCCGTTTTGCATTAAATGATATAGAAGGGCTTGCCCACTTTTTGGCCAAACATTTCAAATTGCATCCATCATAAAAAATATTTACTGGCCGAAAAAAGCTTGACAAGAATACCACAATGTGGCATTAAGTGTATTTATTCACTCCTCATTGGTGCCAGGCCCCTGAGAATTCTTGGGAACTCCCGACTCCCATCTCCTAAACCTGCAATTCTCAGGGGCCATTTCCTTTCCCTGCCATCCACCTATCTCGGGTATTTATCTCTCTTCCTTGTTTTGATCTTTCCCGGTCAAGCTACGGCACCCTGTTGCCCAAAGTTCAGCTTGGGCAACACCGTGAGGGCGTTTGACTTCTCTTAGATTTATGATTATCAGGTGTTATTATGCTATAGGAGTATTCCACGTCCGTTAGACCTGGTTTTCTGGGATTTCTTGAGGCTTTGTGGGGTTATATGCGGTATGACAGGCTTAACCTTTTATTGTATAAGTATTTTAGGGGATAGAAAAAATATACGGCTGATCCACCCCTCTCTCCTCTCTCACATTTGAGCGGTCATGAAGAATTTTATAGGTTTTGAAGAGGCCCTTGCGCTGACGGTTTCCTCTGTGCCCACGGCTGGGACGGAGTCCCTCGCCTTAGATCGTTTAACCGGAAAAATCTCGTCGCAAGATGTTGTCTCCAGGGTGGACTGTCCTTCTGTGGATAGCTCCTTGAAAGACGGGTATGCGGTTGTTTCGAGCGATTTAAAAAAGGCCAGCCGAGAAAATGTGATCGATCTGGAAGTAACGGGGCAGGTCACGGCTGGGAGTTCGTCCAAGCTGGCCATCTCTGAGGGGCAAGCCATAGAAATCACCACGGGTGCCCCAATCCCGAAGGGCGCAGATGCCGTGCTATCAAAAGAATTCTGCCACAGGAGAGAGGATGTCATTTCCTGCTTCAATAAGGCGGAACCTGGCCGAAATATATTTCGGAAAGGGGGGGATATTAGAGCTGGGGAGACCATCGCGTCAAAGGATGAGGTGTTGTCGCCTGCACTGATAGGCCTGCTGGCTTCGGCAGGGCTGGAAAAGATCAGGGTTTATAAATCTCCTCAGGTGGCCGTCATAGCCACTGGAGATGAAGTCATTGCACCGGGAGCTCCCCTTAAAGAGGGGAAGCTATATGCAAGTAATATGGTGGAAATATGTTCATGGCTCTCTCTTTTCGGCTTTTCCTTCCGAACCCAACTGGTTCCTGATTCCAGAGAAGAGATAGCGTCAACGATCATTGAACAACTTCCCCATGTGGACGCATTCATAACGAGCGGAGGTGCATGGGGAAGCGAGCGAGACCTGATCATCAGGGTGCTGGAGAGTCTCAACTGGCGGGGTGTTTACCACCGGGTTAGAATGGGGCCAGGGAAAGCTGTGGGGTTTGGTCTTTTGGAAAAGAAGCCTTTTTTCTGCTTACCCGGTGGGCCTCCATCCAACGAAATGGCCTTTCTCCAATTAGCCTTGCCGGGTCTGTTGGCCATGGAGGGCTATAGGCATCCCCCCTTTCTTTCGGTCGCGGCCCGTCTCACAGAGACTGTCAGAGGTGATAAAGATTGGACGCAATTCATTCATGCCCGAATCGAGAGAGGGAGGGATGCCATTGCGGTCCATCCCTCAAAAAAGAGGAGCAGGTTACAGTCAATGGCGAGAAAAGATGCGCTGATCGTCATCCCTGAAGGTCGTGAGGCATTTTCCCGTGGAGAGGTTATAGACATACAGGTCTTGGTTCCCCTTTCACCCTCTCTCGGAATCTACCCCCTCGGGCAAAAACAAGACAAATAGTTCTTGCAAGCCTGGCAAGGGAGTTATAAGAATTATATAATGGAAATAGTAAATATTACCACTGACAAGAGGACATAATGATGAGCATGATGACCGTAGCCCCTTTGATTTCTCTTCCTGGTGTTCTTTCTTTTAAAGGCGCTTTTGGCAGCGACATCCTTCAGATGGTTGCCCATGCTGGTGTAATGGTCAAATTTGTCCTGTTGATTCTTTTCCTCTTCTCTCTCATCTCATGGACGATTATTTTTGTGAAATGGAGACTTCTCCGGAGGGCAAAAGATGAGACCGAGTTTTTTCTTGACCTATTTTGGGAGAGTACGGAGTTTGGCAGACTTTACGATGAATGTGAAGAGCTCCTGTTCAGTCCTGTTGCACATCTTTTTAGGTCCGGGTATTCCGAGCTGAGAAAGATCAGTAAGATCCAGGCCCATCCCGAATCCAAAGAGAGAGACCTGGACCTGCAACCCGTGTTTGATAACGTGGAGAGGACCCTGAAAAGGACGGCCATTGATCAGAATAACAGACTGGAGAGGGCGCTCTCCTTTCTGGCCACTACAGGGAATACGACGCCCTTTATTGGTCTTTTTGGTACTGTTTGGGGGATTATGGAATCTTTCAGGGGGATAGGCTTGAAGGGTTCGGCCAATCTGGCCGTTGTGGCCCCGGGAATCTCCGAAGCACTTATCGCAACAGCGGCCGGCTTGGCGGCGGCCATTCCAGCTGTGGTGGCATTTAACTATTTCAACCAGAAAGTCATTGGGCTGAGAGCTGAAATGGACACCTTCACTTCAGATTTCTTGAGCCTGGTTGGCAGGCATTTCTTGAGGAGACAGATGGTTTCAAAGGAAACCATTCATCGTCCGACGCCATAGGCTTTGGTCGAAGGCGTCCCCGGACTGAAGAACGGGGTGTTATGGCGTGTCTTCGCAAACCTGTAGCATGGGGTAGTTCTCACGCATAGTTAGAGGGCAGGTAGCTTATTATGGTCGGTCTGGGCAATGAAAAAAGGTTTATGTCGGATATTAACGTCACTCCGCTTGTGGATGTGATGCTCGTATTGTTGATCATCTTCATGGTTACGGCTCCCATGATGATGCAGGGGGTGGAGGTCAATCTGCCTCAGACCACAGCGAAGAGCATAAAGACCCGTGAAGACCCTCTCATCCTGACCATAAACAAAAAGAGGGAAATTTTTTTGGAAGATCGGCAGATCGGGCTAAATGACCTTGAAAACAAGATGAAAACCATCTTCAAGTATCGGAGGAACAAAGAGCTCCTCCTTCGTGCAGATAGGGAAGTTCCCTATGGATTTGTCATCAAAGTCATTGCAGGGGTAAAGCGGGCAGGGATAGACAAATTGGGTATGGTCACGGAGCCTATCGAATAAACAGAGCCAAGCCCTTCTGCTTCAGGGATTTTGCACGGTTGTGCTGATCCTTGGGCACCGAAGTCATGACGAGCATTGAGACAAGACAGAGTTCGAAGCGTTTGATGGAAATAAAATGGAGTCCCATGGTGGCTCTGTCTGTGGTTCTTCATCTGGCCATTTTCTCTGTTGTCCTTTTCGTTCCAGAGGCGATGCCCACCAGGCGATTTGAAGGCGTGGTCTATTCGGTCAATCTGGTGGAAATGCCCGCCGGAGCAAACGTGAAAATTAAGGGAAGCACAAGCAGGCCGGGCAAAAAAGGCACGAGGGTGGCCAAAACGGGTTCACAGGCCAAACGAATCACGGTACAGGAAAAGAAGAAGAAAGCCGTCGTCATCGCCAAGAGGACCGTAAAGACAAAGACGCCAACCATAAAAAAACCAAAAGTTTCTTCTTCTGAACTTATTGATCGGGCCGTCTCTAAAATAGAGAAGAAGGTCAAATCAAAGGTCGAATCAGATGAAAAAAGCCATGTTGACAGGGCCATTGCCAAATTGGAAAGCGAGGTAAGTACGACAACCGGTCCGGGTGTGCAAGAAGGTAGCCCTGCGGGTTGGATCCCCATTCAGATGTACCAAATGGAAGTGGAGGAAAAAATCAAAGGCAATTGGTCCTACCCCGTTGCCCTTCAGAGCAGAGAAGACTTGGAAGCCGTCGTTGTGGTCGTGGTTAAGAGAGATGGAACCATCTTAAAGACCGAAATGAAAAAGGGTTCCTCTGATCCCATCTTTGATGAGTCTGTCTTAAGGGCGGTCAAAAGGTCCGATCCATTGCCCCCGTTCCCAGAAGCGTACAGGAAAAGCCATGAAGAAATTGAGATCAAGTTCAATCTCCAAGACCTGCAAGGCTCTTAGTCGAGCATGCTGGCTAGGGCCTTTGCTGATCTGCCTGTTCTTGCCATCCCAGGCCTTGAGCCGGATTTATGTGGATATCAATGCCCCTTCGGTCCAGAAAATAAAAATCGCGATCCCCGATTTCAAGAATTTAGCCACAGATAAGCAATATCCGGAATTGGCCACAGCCCTGACGGAAGTTTTGTCAAACGACCTTGATCTGACCGGATACTTCACTCCCATGGATAAAGAGGCCTTTTTGGCCGATGATGGGGGCGCTATGGATCGTGAGCAAATCCGTTTCAAAAACTGGTCGGTCATAGGTGCAGACCTCCTCCTGAAGGGAGGATATAGGAGTATTGGACGCAGTCTTGAAGTGGAGGTCAGGCTCTATGACGTTTTCTGGGGCCGGCAGATCTTGGGGCGCAGAGCCTTAGGGAAGGCCGCAGAGTATAGGACCCTGATGCACAGGATAGGGAATGAGATCATCTATACATTGACTGGGCACAAGGGAATGTTCCTCTCCAGACTCGCCTTTGTGGGCACGGGCACGGGACATAAAGAGCTCTATGTATCGGATTATGACGGCTATAATGCAAAGCAAGTGACCTCGGACAAAAGCATTGCCCTTCTCCCCAGATGGTCACCATCGGGAGACAAAATTCTCTTTAACTCCTATAAAGAGGGCGGGCCAATGCTTTATATGATGGATTTTAACGCAGGAAACTTCAAGAGAATATCAGGGAGGAATGGCTTAAATATCGGCGCGGCTTGGGCCCCAGATGGTGACGAGGTGGCACTGACCCTTAGCCATAAAGGGAATCCTGATATATATCGTATTGACCTGGGGGGAAACATCATCGATAAGCTTACCAACCATTGGGGCATTGATGTGTCCCCCACCTTCTCGCCAGATGGGGGCAAAATTGCCTTTGTGTCCAACAGGTCCGGGTCTCCGCAGATCTATGTCCGGGATCTGCGCGGGGGGAGGGAAGAGAGATTGACCTTTGAGGGAAACTATAATACATCTCCCTCATGGTCCAACTTGGATCGAATCGTATTTTCTGCCATGCAAGGCGGGCGTTTTGATATCTACGTCATGGATTCAGACGGGCGAAATTTGAAAAAGTTGACCGAGGATCAGGGAAATAATGAGGACCCCTGTTGGTCCCCTGACGGTAGATACGTTGTGTTTAGCTCGAACCGGGACGGCGGATACCATTTGTATATCATGAATGGCAACGGTCGAAATCAGAGAAGAATTACCTTCATGAGGGGCGAGCAGACTTCGCCATCGTGGTCACCCTATTAGGGCGATGATTCTCATTAGGCGTGTATTTCTAAGGCGTTATGGTCATTCCACATATTTCTGAGTGGTCAGGTTTAGGGGCAAGATAAAAAATCGTGAAAAAATATCGAAATCCTTGAAATCGTAATGAGAAGATGATAAGGTTAGCGGTCAAAATTTTTGGAGATGAGATCTTGAGTTTTTTAGCTGAAAAAACCTATAAAATCAGGAGGTAGGGATGATGATGAGAAAGATGATAACGGTTTTGGTCGCTTTGGTCTTTGCCTGCTCAGCGCTTTTCTTGATGACATCATGTGCCAAGAAACAGGTTATGACGGGAGCCCCTGAGAAGCCCCCTGAGGCTGCTGCACCACCTCCGGGTGATACCGAGGCCTACAAGCGGGCGGAAGCCGAGCGGCAAGCAAGGCTTGCTGCGCTGGCATCAGCTGAGCAACTTCGTGGCGAGATTCGGGCATTTGAGGCAGAAAATATTTTCTTTGATTTTGACAAATCAGAGTTGAAGCCTGAGGCCCGGGCTATTCTGGTGAAAAAGGCGGAGTGGCTGCGCACTAACCCAGACTTCTCTTTGAGGATTGAAGGGCACTGTGATGAGAGGGGCACCAATGAATACAATCTGGCCCTTGGCGAGCGTAGAGCCAACTCCGCGTGGAAGTTCCTCAATGCTTTAGGCATTTCTGGGAGCAGGATGACCACCATAAGCTATGGAGAGGAGAGGCCAGCCGATCCCAGACACAATGAGACAGCCTGGTCCAAAAACAGGCGGGATGAATTCAAGCTCATAAGATAGCTGCACACAAATAAAGCGGTACGGATTTTGGAAAAGGAGGCCTTCCGATCCTACCGGTGGCAGGCGAGTTACTCAGATCAGGGCCTCATTAATAAAGGTTTGCCACGTGGGCGTGTTGAGGTTTTTGGTCCCCACAGCAAGATAGAACTGTAGGTATTACTGGAGAGCCGGCCTCAATAAGGGGTCGGCTCCTTTAGTATTTCTGCAAAATGGAACGGAAGACAGCCATGAAGACCATTTTTCTTAAAAGCGCAAAAGGTCTCTGTCGCCTTGGGTTGTTTATAATTCTTCCTATGGTTTCTTTTAATTCCTGTGTTTACGATCAGGAATTAACCTATCTAAATGACCAAATGATTGCCCTGAACAAGCGTGTCACAAAACTGGAGGAATTATTGGGCAGCGACCTTGACTCACGCCTGGGCTCCGTGCATTCCAGGCAGGCGGAAGTCGGGGCAGAGATGGATCAACTCAGAGCGGAGATGAGTGCACTATCCGGACGCGTCGAAGACAATGAGCAGCTCATCAAGCGTAGCGTCGAAAAGGATTTAGGCAAAGAGGACACCATGGTGGCAGGTATGGCCGCCCTGTCACAAAAGGTGTCAGAGTTGGAGGTGCTGGTGACGAGACAACAAGAACACCTTGGACTCAAGACGCCGGTTCCAAAAGAAGAACGGGAGCAGGTTAGGGTTCCGACAGTGCAGGAAAGAACCGCTCCCAAAGGTGGGGTTGTCACTCAGGAGCCTCGCTCAGAAGAACTAGATTTGTATGATACCTCCATGGCCTCCTTCAAGGAAGGGAAATACGAAGATGCCATGAGGGGTTTTGAAACCCTCCTAAAGAAATACCCCAATTCGGATCGTGCTGACAACGCGCAGTTCTGGATCGGGGAGTGTTACATGGGCATTAAACAGTACGAGAAAGCTATTTTGGCCTACCAAGAAGTGATAAAGAAATACCCGAAGGGCAACAAAGTGCCCAGTGCCATGCTCCGTCAGGCGATCGCTTTCTTGGAGATCAAGGACGAGACAAGTACGAAGCTCCTGTTAAAAAAAATCATCAATAATTACCCCGATTCCAGCGAGGCCCAGATTGCCAAAAAGAAGCTAGAGGCATTGAAGTAGGGTTGCTTTGTTGTGTAGGAACTGGGCCCCATGCATTTTGTACCATTTCAAGAGTATCCCCCCAAGAATAAGTGGATCATCAATCTTCTCAGAAAAGATCAATTTTTAGTCAGCTAAAAACGAATGAGCATACCCTTATGGCCATCCTTGCCGCCCTTGTCGGGTTGGCTGGGGGTTTTGGCGCTATTGGGTTTCGTTATCTCATTGGATTTATTCAGGCAATCGCCTATGGACCCGGAGAGAATCTCCTGGAGCTGGCGCCCCTTACCCCATGGTATATGAGAATTTGGATTCCTGCCCTGGGGGGCCTGGTTGTGGGGCCCCTTGTCTATTTTTTGGCCAGAGAGGCGAAGGGACATGGCGTACCAGAGGTCATGGAGGCAGTTGCCCTGAGAAGCGGCATCATTAGAAAAAGGATCGTCATCATTAAGTCCCTCGTCTCTGCCATCTCCATAGGGACAGGGGGATCCGTTGGGAGGGAAGGGCCTATTGTTCAGATTGGATCTGCCATCGGATCCAGTATGGGGCAACTGCTTAGGATTTCAGAGGATCGAATCAGAACTCTGGTAGGATGCGGCGCTGCGGCCGGTATTGCTGCTACCTTCAATGCCCCTGTAGCGGGTTCCATGTTTGCCCTTGAGATCATTCTCGGCGATTTTGGGCTTGCCACATTCAGTCCCATCGTTATTTCCTCCGTGGTGGCCACAGCCATTTCACGCCATTTTCTGGGAAATTCCCCTGCATTTCTGGTCCCAGCCTATCAACTGATCAGCGCATGGGAACTCCCCTTATATGTGATCCTGGGTTTTTTCTGTGCCCTGGTTGCCGTCACTTTTACGACTGCCCTTTATCGAGCAGAGGACATCTTTGATGACTTGAAGTTTCCTGGATATCTTAAGGGCTTCCTGGGTGGATTAATCCTCGGCTTTATGGGTCTTCAATTTCCCCAGATCTTGGGCGTGGGTTATGCGGCCATTGATATGGCCCTCATGCAGAAGCTTGCCTGGTGGGTCCTCATCCTCTTGGTCGTATTCAAGATCTTGGCCACATCCATAACCATCGGTTCAGGGGGTTCAGGGGGTATTTTTGCGCCTTCGCTTTTTATGGGAGCCATGGCAGGGGGGTTTTTCGGGAGCGTGGTCCACCATCTCTTTCCTGAAGTGACGGCTTCCCCTGGCGCGTACAGCATTGTGGGTATGGGAGCCGTTGTGAGTGGAACCACGCACGGGCCTCTTAGCGCCATACTCATCCTATTCGAGATGACGGGTGACTACAAGATCATCCTGCCGCTCATGATCGCCTGCATCATAAGCTCCTTGGCGAGTGGTCAGTTATTAAAGGACTCCATATACACCCTAAAGCTGGCAAGGAGAGGGGTAAACATCAGGGCAGGAAAAGAAGTCAATGTCTTGAAGTCTATCCCGGTCAGTGCTGTGATGAACCCGGAAGTGGAAACCATACCTGAGAACATATCCCTGGGGGGATTGGCAGAAAAGATAGCCAGGAGCAAATATAAAAGCTTTCCTGTTGTGGACAAGGAGGGCCGATTAACGGGTATCGTGACCCATTACGACTATCGTGATGTGGTCTTTGACGAAAATCTAAAGGATCTGGTCGTGGTCAAGGAAGTGGCCACGCCCAAAGTGGTTAGCGTGTCCATTGATGACAATCTCTACGATGCCATGGAGAAGATCACATCGAAGGATTTCTCCCTCTTGCCTGTCGTTTCTGCCCATGACCCCCGCCAGTTGTTGGGCGTTTTGACCCGCAGGGATATCATTAGCGCCTACAACACGGCCATCACCAAAAAACCTGTCGCTGCAACTTAGACAGCGAGGGCGGTATTTGCAACACCGCACCGAAATGGACTTCCCTTTGCCCTTGACTGGGCGATGAAGGCATTCTTTACAAGTTGACCGAATACAGTGGGATGCCCCGCCCTTCAGGGTAAAGGGATTCACGATGGCGTAAGACGTTGGAGGGTTGCCCTAGGGTCTGCATCGCTTGCAGGGACTAAAGCCTTCCCAAAAGGCCTTGTGGCGGCTCTCGAATTTCACAAGGTTGTGGGCCCTTATTTGCTTGGCAAAGGCACATCCCGGTCTGTGGAAGCGATATGAGTTGCCGTTGCCAAAGTAGCACCTTTCCATTCTATGGGTAGCCTGGCTCCAAACCCCCCGTTTTTCTTTCATGGCGAGGCGCTGCTCGTTGAGCAGAACAGAGAAGTATTTGAGGTTAGGTCTCTTGACCAAGACATGTGCAAAACCCTGCCTTAACAAAAGGGCATTGACCATTTCGCCGCCCTCCAGGAACACATAGGCGAGAAGTCTTCCATGATGGTCCCTCTTTTCCTGATCAAATTCTAATCTGACCCTCTTATTGTCCACCAGGCGAGAATGGTAATCTCTGGAGGCCACGGCCATAAATTCGCTTTTCCTGCCTTGATAATCCATCTCAGGGGCATCAATGCCCAGGTACCTTACTTTCTCTCCCGTCTCTAGGAGGATGGTATCCCCATCATAGACAAATTTGACACGGTTATACGTGGCCTGGGTAAATGAAAGACAAATGAAGCCAATGAACAGAATTTCGAGCAGATTTTTTCGGCTCACAACCTATAGTTATCCTTAATTTTTCAGAATAGAACTTCAAAGAAATGTAATTCAGATTAATTAAATAAAGATAATATATTTATATTCACTATTAACAGTTTTTTATTGACTTTATACGTTTTAAGTATTATACATAACTATAGGAACCTTAACAATTGCCAAATTAACCCAAGAAAAAGATATGAGGAGTTAGCTATGCCACAGATAATGACAACAAAAGAACTGGCCAAGTATTTAAAGCTACATGAGATTACCATCTGCAAGTACGCCGCAGAAGGTAAGATACCGGCCATTCGTATCGGCAGAGTGTGGCGATTTGATAAAGAGGCCATAGATAAGTGGATTAGCGGTGGGCAAAAGAAGTAACTCACAAACAATATGAAGAAGGATAGTCAGGAAATACATCATGCGCTGCATGACAAATCGAGTGCCATGTTGATGCTCGACAACAAGGAACGCAAGCTCTTAAAAGAGATCCTTGCGCTGACCCTGAAATCTCAAAGCGCAAGGACATGGATTGCTAAAAAGCTTGGGAATGAATACATAAAGATCGGTGAAAAACTGCTCAAGACAATGGGGGGAATTTAAAGCGGGCTTTTAAAGCCCGTATATCTATGTATATATAGCTAAGAATAGAGGAGGTACGATTCACGCCATTCCAGAAAATCCTTCAGCTCTTCACGCCATGTTTCCTCGATCTCGAAAAGATCGGCACCCTTTTCAATTTTGATTTTAAGAGACGAATCCCCTAGTATCACATCAATGGGCATTTTTTTGTACTCGTATTCATAGGGGGGCTCCCGCCAGGCGAATTGCTCCTTGTGAAGCTCTAGGACGGCTTTGAGAAGGGCCATTGTGGAGAAATAGGGATGATATAGCCGGTGATCGAGGATGTGAATCATGAATCCCTTGCAGATTTCCCCATCCCATTTGTGGAATGTGGGGCGAAACAATACCTCTTGCAAGAAGCATCCTGCCCGGGCCTCAGGGGGCAAACTCTTTTTGATCAAGCGGGTATCCAGGAAAGGGGCACCAAAGATTTCAAAGGGACGGCACGTCCCCCTGCCCTCGGACAGATTTGTCCCCTCCCATATGACCTGACCCGGATAGACCTGAGCTGTGACAGCGAGTGGCATATTGGGTGAAGGCATGAACCAGCTCAGGCCCGTATCCTGCCAAATCATATTCCGATTCCATCCCTTCATGGGCACGATCTCAAAGTCAGCCGCAATACGGGCCTTCTTGTCAAAAATTTTTGCCATCTCGCCCATGGTTAAACCGTGGCGCATGGGAAGGGGGAAAGGTCCCACAAAGGAATGAAGTTCGGGTTTCAAGAGATTGCCCTCAACCATCTCGCCACCCAGGGGGTTGGGTCGGTCCAAGACAATCACCTTTTTCCCCGATTTGGACGCAGCTCTGAGACAGTTCATCAGGGTTGATGCAAAAGTATATACCCTTGTACCCACATCCTGTAGATCGATGATGAGGATGTCTATCAGATCGAGCATTTCAGCTAAAGGCTCTCTTGTCTCTGAGTAGAGGCTGAAAAGGGGTATGTCCAGCTCTCTATCATGGGAATGATCCGTCTCGATCATATTTTCCTGATCTATCCCCCAGTAACCATGTTGAGGGCCAAAGAGGGCCTTCAACTGGCCAGGCAATAGGCCAGAGACGATTTCTTTGGCCGGTTTTAGCTGGCTGTCTACAGAGGCCTGGTTGGAGAGTAAGCCTAGTCTATAGCCTTTCAATCTTGCCCAATACTCATCTCGAAAAACATCGAGACCCGTAGCGACTCTGCTCATGGGGATACCTGTCCTTTTTCAAAGGTCTCTCTTTATGACAAGGATCTCATCATATCAAGAAAGGCTATTTGACGTCAAAGACCAGGGAAAAAATAGGTTTTGAGAAAAGAGGATGCCTGATGGTAAATCAGGGTCGACAATTTGTAATGGACAGCCATGCCTTATCATGCTATTAGCATGAATGATCGTGATAAAGAAGCTGTCGGAAAACGCCCATCTGCTGCGTTACCCTTATCCCTCGTCACTGCGGCGTACTTCTATGTACGCCTCATTCCTCGGGATTTCGGAACGACAGTCTTAAAGGGAAATGGCAATTTCATGGAGTGTCCTCCTTTTTATGCTCGTTATTTTAAAAGGAGGATTTTGTATATTTATACTTCCAGGAGGAAAAGCTGAATGTTATTGAGCTTAATGAGAAGGCATGCAAAGTCATGGCTCATCAAATTCTTGATAGGGATGATCGCAGTGGTCTTCATCTTCTACTTCGGCTACTCCTTCACTTCGAGGAGGGGTGTGAAGATCGCTTATGTGAATGGGGAACCCATTAGCGGCATGGAATACCAGAAGGAATATAGGCAGCACCTCGAGGCCCTTCAGAGGGCTTATAAGAACGTTTGGAGTGAAAACCTTATCGAAGAATTTGATCTGAAAAACAGGGCCTTGCAAGAACTCATAAATGCGAAATTGGTCAGTCAGGAGGCCAGGAAGATCGGGTTGGATATCACTGAAAAGGAGATCCAGAGCGAAATCCTCGCCTACCCTGCGTTCCAGTACAGAGGCCGCTTTGACGAGAGCAGATATAGAGAGCTTTTGAGTCGTAATCGGATGAAGCCAGAGGATTTTGAGGCGAGTATAGCACAGGGTTTGCTTCAGAGGAAATTGAGACAGTTCTTGATGACCTTTTCGCCCGTTACAGAGCAAGAGGTCTTAGATCAGTATACCTTCTCAAACCAGAAAGTGAAAATCAGTTTTGTCCAATTTCAGCCAAAGGATTTTGAAAAATCGGTCGCGCTTGAGCCCCAGGCTACGGAATCGTATTTTGAGGAACACAAGGAAGCGTACCGCGTGCCAGAGAAAATAAAGATAGCCTACATTACCATTGACCCGAATGCATTCAAGGGTGACGTAGAGATAACGGATCCACAGGTGGAATACTATTATGAAGAGAACAAAGAGATGTTTAAACAGGAAAAGGAGGTTAGGGCCAGGCATATCTTGTTCAAGTTAGCCCAGAATGCCCCGGTGGAAAAGGAGGAAAAGGTGAAAGAGAAGGCCTCCAAGGTCCTGGAAAAGGCGCGCGCGGGCGGTGATTTTGCGAAGCTGGCAAAGGAATATTCCGAAGGGCCGACCGCCCCAAAAGGGGGGGACCTGGGTTATTTCACCAGGGGCCGAATGGCCAAACCTTTTGAGGAGGCCGCCTTCAAGATGAAGAAAGGGGAGATAAGTGAGTTGGTCAGGACCCGATTCGGATATCACATCATCAAGGTGGACGATGTGAAAGAGGCCAGGACGAAAACCCTGGAAGAGGTTCAAGGGGAGATTAAGGAGACACTGACCCAAATGGCGAGTACGGACCTGGCCCATGAAAAGGCCTTATCCCTCATAGATCAGATGCCCTATGAAGTGGATCTTAGCCAATATGCTGAAAGACACAAAGTGCCCATAAAGCAAAGCGGGTATTTCTCCTCAAATGAAACCATACCTGATATTGAAGGGGATGATAAACTCCGAAAGTCAATCTTCTCCTTTGAAAAGAATGATGTGAGTGAAGTGCTTGAATTCAAGGGAAAATTCTACATTATCCAGGTTGTTGACAAAAAACCATCCCATTTACCGGAATTGACGGACGTGAAAGACAGGGTGAAGAAAGATTTTACTTCCCATCTCGCAACCCTTAAGGCAAAGTCGGCGGCAGAAGAGTATCTTGCCGAGCTGGCAGGAGGCAAGGACTGGCAGAAACTCGCCAAAGAGCGAAAGCTCACCCCAAAGACAACAGATTTTTTTACCCGTAACGATCACATCCCCCAGATCGGATACGCCCCGGGTCTCCAAGAAGCAGCCTTTAGCCTCAGTGAAAATAGCAGCTATCCGGATGGGGTTTTCGAAACGGACAAAGGTGTTATTGTCATCAAACTTGAGGGGCGAAAGGGCATTGATATGGCCAAGTATGAGGAAGAGAAAGAGGATTATCGCA
>SMTZ1_10007287_pt1 | contig 18289 bp, 9 predicted proteins | sample DeeMarSWOR136_30_FD_25667 | JGI IMG/M metagenome (IMG submission 25667)
TCACTGTAAAAATCTATGATTTTCCCACAGTTCACACAGTGAAAATGATGGTGGTTGTCCATGACTGGATCGAAACGCCTCGGCCCTCCTTTGGTCGAAACGACATCAACGAGTCCGATCTCCGCAAATGTAAGAAGCGTTCTGTTTACAGTATCAAAGGAGATATTCGGGAACTCCTGCTTAACAGTCTGGAACATTTCATCGGCAGTGGGATGTTTTTTGGACTTCAAAAGTTCTTTATAGACGGCACAACGCTGAGGAGTAATTCTCAGTCCGGACTTTTTGCAGTGCTCGACGAACTGTGCGATACAATCTGATTCAGTTATTTTTTGCATATTATTATTAAATAAGAATTATTCTTATTTGTCAAGAAATTTTTTATTTTCCTATATTTATTTCAATTAAATGGAAAGAATATTGTTACGCGGTCATGAAGAGCCACCAGCAGACTGCTCTTCATTCAACCACCGTGTCTTTCCGAATTTCCAGTAGAGCACAGGCATCACCAGCAGATTCAGCAGTGTCGAACTGACTAAGCCTCCTAGAATTACCAGAGCCATAGGATGTTCTATCTCATGCCCGGGGCGATTGCCTCCTATGACTATGGGCAGCAGGGCAAGCGCAGTGGTCAGCGCCGTCATCAAGATGGGTGCCAGCCTTTCTTTTGCCCCCTGTATAACCAGATCAATACCAAAGGAAAAGCCTTCCTCCAATTGGAGATGCTTATAGTGACTGATGAGCATAATACTGTTTCTAGCAGCTACCCCTAACACCGTCACAAAGCCGATAAGCGATCCGAGTGAGAGCACTCCCCCACTTACTACGGCAGAAAACACACCTCCAATTAGAGCAAACGGTAGTCCTATAAGCACCAATAAAGCCAGTCTTGAAGATCCGAAGTCTGTGAACAGGATTAAAAAGATGCCGATGAGCGCAAAAACAGAGAGGGCTAAAATGCGCTGCCTCGATGCTCTCTGAGCGGCATATTCCCCTAAAAACTCCGGATGATATCCTCGATCAAAGGGAACCCCCCGCACTTTCCTTTCAATTTCCCTAGCAACATGTCCAAGATCACGACCGCGCACATTGCAAGTCACCTCTGTATAACGGGATGCCGACTCACGCATGATCTGATTCGGCGTCGGAGCGACGTACACATCGGCCACCTCATTTAAGGGAACCAGACCTCCTGTCGGTATCTCTATTCTCATCGAACGAAGAGCATCTATGCTGGAACGGACGTGGGGAGCACCCCAAACGACCACATCAAATATGTTCTGATCCTCATAAAATTCCCCGACTTTGGTTCCCTTCATCAGGAGTGTGGCAGCACTTCGCACCTCGCCCGCGGTTAATCCGAACTGTGCAGCGGCTTCTGGACGAAAATGTACCTCAACCTGGGGCACCATCACCTGGGGTTGGACTTTCAAGTCAACCACTCCCCTTGTATCTGCAATTGCAGCCCGAACTTCTTCAGCTTTTTGGCGCAGGACATCTAGATTTTCTCCATAGATACGTATGACCAGTGTCGCGCTGGAGCCAGTCAAAACCTCCTTGATCCGCTCACGCAAATAAGTCAGTAAATCGCGGTATAAGCCTGGATACCCGTCAACAACTTCCTGAATCTTATCCACTGTTGTCCTATAATCCACGCCCGGATCCAGACTGATCCACAATTCTGTGAAATTGGGACCTACAACTTCATCGGACACTTCTGCACGTCCGATATGTGCTCCGAAATTCCGTACTCCCGGGATAGATCTGAGTTCTTTACTTACACGCGTCGTTATTCGCTCCATAGCTTGTAGGGATGTACCAGGTTTTTCAACCCAATGCATAAGAAAATCATACTCCTTGAAATGCGGGAGAAACTCCTCACCAAGGAACGGAATCGTTGTCAAAGCCAAAACCAGGGCAATAGCTGTAATAACCATAACTTTTCTTGGATTATTCATCAATTTGGGCAGTATGACTTCGTATCGTGCTTTAAGCCACACCAGGAAAGGTGATTCCCTTCTCTCCGCTGCCTTAGGCAAAAGCAGCATAGAGAGGGCTGGAGTGAGCATCACGGCTACTAACAAGGAAGATAAAATCGCCAGGACACAGGACAATGCCAAAGGACGGAAGAACGAACCTGATAATCCTGGAAGAAAAAATACAGGCATGAGCACAAGCACAATAATCAAGCTCCCGTACACAACCGCACTGCGCACCTCCAGAGACGAGTTGAGTACAACCATAAAGGCAGATTCGGGCTTTTCTGATGCCTTGTTGATTCGCAGCCGGCGCATGATGTTCTCGACAACGATGATGGCATCATCCACAAGAACACCAAGGGCAATGATGAGACCGGCAAGAACCATGGTGTTTATGGTCCCTCCCCGATAGTTCAGGATGAGTGCGGCAAGGATCAGAGAAGTTGGGATCGCTAAAGCACTGATCAAGGCCGTGCGCCAGTTATTGAGAAAGAACACCAGCACAGCGATCACCAGCACGCACCCGATGAGCAGCGCGCGATTAAGATTCCTGAGAGACATCTCGATAAAGGTTGCCGGTCGAAAAATCGTAGAATCGATATCAATATCCTTAAGACCGGGACGCAGTGCTTCTAAAACTTCTTCGATTTTCTGTGTTACCTCAAGAGAATTCCCCCAGGGTTGTTTCTCCACTATAAGCAAAATTCCAGGGCCATCGTTTATAACCGCATCACCTATCGGTGGGGGGAATCCTTCGGCCAGATCCGCCAGGTCTCCCAACTTTAAAGGCGCACCATTACGGATGGCAACAGGAACATGGGATAGATCTTCCGGCTTATGAATTGACAATGTGTGGGCGACAGGAAGCCTCTGATTCGGCGTGTCAATAAATCCACCGCCTCCTATTTGTACGGCTTCTTGGGTAGCACGGACAATGTCTTTGGTGGTCACCTCATGGGTGTATAAATGGTTCGGATCCACGAGCACTTGAATCTGACGGTCCCGCTCTCCCCAAATGGCGACATTGGCCACACCTGGAACTGCCATAAGTCTGGGTCGGATGGTCCACTTGGCAATGGTTGTCATTTCCATCTGAGAGAGTTTTTCTGAAGACATGCCGATTTTCAGCACACGAGATGTCGAGGAAAGTGGAGAAAGGATGACTGGCGGTTTAGCTACATCGGGCAATCGTTCTGCAAGTTGAGTCAAACGTTCCTGAACGAGCTGCCGCGCCTCCATGATATCGGTGCCCTCTTCGAAATAAAGCACGACCGAAGAAAGACCGAGTACAGACTTTGAGCGCACTTCCTGCAGCCAAGAAACGCCATTGAGAGCGTTCTCGATTGGAACCGTGACCAGGACTTCAACCTCGGAAGATGAAAGCCCTGGCACTTCTGTTTGGACTTCGACCAGAGGAGGCGCAAATTCAGGAAAGACATCGAACCGGGTCTGACTGATAATACGTGAACCAGCAAAGAGCAGAACGGCTGTCAAAACAACAACCGCCACACGAAGACGTAAAGATGTAGATACAAGCCATTTCATCATTTTCCCACTCCAAACTCAGTTCCAAAAATCTCGGCGGCTCCTGCGACGACTACCTCATCGCCTGAATTTAGGCCCCGAGTCAAAACGGCATAATCGTTTACGACATGGCTCACTTCAACTCGACAACGAGAGTAGACATGTGAGGCAATTCGAACATAGACCCAGCTCCCACCGTTGATGTCATACAAGATTGCCGAAACGGGTATAGCCAGGCTTTCTTCCGGAGCTTTCTGTAGAAGCGATACCCTGACCTTTTGCCCGATACGAAAGAGTCTCTCACTGTTGGCAATCTCAAAATAAAGATCCGCCGAAGCGCTGCTCGCATCACTGAGGGGAGGGCCCTGGACCGGTGTTGCTTGGAAAAAGGTTGAATTTTGATCCGTTCCCAATGGTATGATGGTGGCATCTTTCTCCAGGTCAATCTTTGCCAGATCCCCGACATAGACAGGCACCCGGACCCAAACCGGTTCAAGGCTCGCAACTTCGAATAAGACTGCTGATGGGGGAACGGTTTGTCCAGGCGCAACAAACATCCTCTGCAAAACTCCATCAACGGGTGATTCCAGGGCAAGCGTCGAGAGATTCCCCGCTGCCGCTTCCAGATCTTCGCCGCTTAAAAAACTGAGCCTTGCTGTAGCTGCATTCAAGGATGCTTTGGCCCTGGTTAACTCAGCCTGGATTTCTTCGAAGGCTTTTTCACTGATGGCTTTGCTGGCCAGAAGTTGCTTTGCACGATCGGCTTTAGCCTGAGCGACTTCCAGCTCTTCCTGCCTGACAACGACTTCTTCGCGTGCTCCTAATAATTCCTTCTCCGGAGGCAAAATTAAAAGCCTTAGAATCTCCTCCCCCCTCTTCACATATTTCCCAGCCGGGGGGGCTTTTCCTGACTTTGAATTGAGTACTGTCCCGGCCACTGGAGCCGATATTCGGATATCACTGCCTGGCACAGAGATAATTTCTCCCCCGAGCTCCAGGCTTCCAGGAAGACTTCGGCTTTCAACCAGTGATATCTCTATCCCTAGTCGTTCTTCGGCTCTTGGAGAGAGCGTAACGGTTGATAGCGCAGATTCCTGCACAGCCTTCTCTACCTTTGCAGGTTTCTGAGACTCCTCGGCAGCACCATGATTTCTTCCGCAAGAATAAAAAACCATTAAAGACGAAAATATTATAAGGAAAAATTTATTGAACCGATCCATCATATTTTTATATTCACGACACATGATATCCTCCTCCTTTAATATCCAATCTCGTATGATTTCAGGACACCTTCATCCAGAGGCTTGAATCCAAGACTGTGTTTCAAACTCGCTTCCGCTCTTCGCACATCAAACTCTGCTTCGGCTTTCCGAAGACGGGAACTCAGAAGCTGACGTTTGAAATCAAGAAGTTCTAAATAAGAAATTTCCCCTATCGAATACGCCTCCGCTGCATTTTTCGCTGCTGTCGCAGCAGCGGGCAGAATTTCTTGCCGGAGTATATCCAACGCTTCTTGCGCTGCAGAATAATTGGTGTGAGCTTCTAACACTTCCTGGGCAATCCGATGTTTAACAGCCATATACTGTCTTGTTGCTCGGAGCAATTCAGCATGAGCTCGTGAGATTTTTCCCTGATTCCAGTTTAAGACCGGTAATTCTAACTGGATTCCAGGACCCATTTCGAATCCTTCTTTGCCTTCCCCGTTTGCATCGAGTATGGCAGTGAGGTTGAATATTTTTGAGCGCTCCCAGCCCAATCTATGTCCTGCGGCTTCGATCGAGATCTCTGCTGCACGTAAATCCGGACGGGCTGCAAAAGCGGCTGCGAGCAGATCAGGGATATGGTGTAAAAACCCAATTGGAGCCGAGGCTGGAGTAAGATGGAGTGTGATTTCTTCCCATCCCAGACCCAGAAGCATTATCAGTCGCTCTTCAGCAAGTTCAGCATCTCGCGAATACCGGACAGAGGCTTCTTGTGTACGAGCTGCCTCCAGGAGAAAGGCGGTTTCTTCTAAGCCGCTTATGTCACCAACTCTCAGTCGCTCAGAGGCTATCTCAGCGATCTCCCTCTGGAGTGCGGCTTCTTCGGCGACAATCTTCGCACGTTCTCGGGCAAATACAAGTCCATAGTAGGCGATCAGAATATCACGGGTGAGGTCGAGGCCGTGCTGCACGAGACTATCCGCAACCTGTTCCGCATTGAGTTTCGCTGCTGCCACGCGCTTTGGTCTCTGCCATAAGAAATCGATCGGCAGGCCCAATGTCGCCTCAAGCTGCTTCGGACCCAATGGGAACAGCAGGGATAACACCGGATTGCGCAGCAGTCCGGCTTCGATAAGATCAGCACGAGCAAAACCGAGAGCAACAAGATCGGCTTGAAATTGCGCATTATTCCACAAAGCAATAGCTACTGCTTCATCTTCTGTTATACCATCAGCCAAAGAAACATCATCCGGCAGCTTCAGGACCCTCTCTTGTTCTGTCCAGCGGAGTTCATGCCCGGTTCGTTCGGATAGAGCATCTGACACATAGGATTCATTGTGAATCGAATGAACGGCACAGCCGGCTAGAACAAGAATCTGGGAATAGACAAGGATTTTTTTAAATGAGATATTTTTGCTAACCATCGTCTTTCAATCCTCCTCGATATTTTGATTGAATATATTTTAACTGAATATATAGAATTCAGCATTCAACTGTATAGACGCTGAGTAGAGAAGACTTCTTCCCCATTGGAGATGATTGTATAAAATTTAAGGAAAAAAATCCTGAACACGCTTGACAAAACGACAATTGTCGTTTATATTAATAACGACAGATGTCGTTATAAGCAGGAGAACGGATATGGCCAGAAAACGTACTCAGAAGCTATAACGGATGTGGTCGAAGCTATAAACGCCAGAAGATCGGATAAGATCCGCAGGACCACTGTCCAAGTCCAGATGAGCCGCCTGGAAGGCTACGGATGGCTGAAGCACAGGAAAAAGGGAAGGGCTTATGTTTACTCTGCGGTGGTCGAGAAACAGAAGACCCGGAGAGAGATCCTTAACGACATCAAAAATCGGGTCTTCGGAGGCTCAAGGGCAGAGCTCATCAAATGCTTGATCGAGGATACAGAAGTCACACCTGAAGAAATCAAAGAGCTCAGGGAATTGTTGAAGGAATACTGAGGAAATCGAGCATGGAAATACTAAACAACATTCTGACAGCAGAATGGGTCATGAACTTGGCCTTTCAATCTCTGCTTATCCTCGTTATCGGCTGGCTCTTTGTGTATCTATTCAGACTCCGGGCTGCACCCTTGAGGAGCGGCATCAGCCTGGTGACTATGCTGGCTCTCATCCTGCTTCCAATTGTTTCTGTGTCTTTCACCGAACTCGATTGTATTCCATTTCGGACTATGCTGCCCTTTACTATTGAATCGACCTCAACCTCGATGATCGACATCAACTACGGCTCTATAAAAGATGGAACCGAGGAACTCGCTGGCAATCCCATAAAAGGAACTCAGGGAATTTTGGGCCTGACAGGGATGGGGCTGGCGGCAGTAAGGGCTATCAATCTCTTCGGGATCCTCTGGGGATTGGGATTCATTTTTCTGCTCATCTGGTTTGTGATGGGTGCAATATCCATCCGCATGCTGAGAAAGGGGATGAGAAGAATCCAAAATCCCAGAGTTTCACATTTTTTAAATTTAGTGGAGAAGACATTTTCCAAGCGCCCCAGAATCCAGGTCTTCTCATCAGCAAAGGCGTCTTACCCAATGGCTGTCGGAGTCTTCAAGCCTATCATCCTCATACCAGAGCGCTTCTTAAATAAATTGACAGACAGCGAAATACCCACAAGGATCAGCTCACAGGAATCCTCCAGAGACTTACCACAGCTTTGAACTGGTGGAATCCGCTCGCCTACGCTTTGAGCAAAGCTCACTCCAAGGCGAGAGAAGAAATCTCCGACAACCACGTCCTCCTCCAAAACGATTCGAAAGAATACGCGGAGTGTTTGATCAACCTGGTAGAAAAGGCATCGCTCTCAAGATGGCTGCCTGTTTCTGCCGGAATGGCATCTCCCCACATCCCTCTGACGGAACGGATCAAACACATCTTATCTAAGGAGAGGATCATGGACACAAAGCTCAAAAAATCGAACATCCTTGTGATGGCGCTGGCAGCCTTCCTGGTTGTGGGAGGGATTGCCGGCTCAAGACTGACTTTTGCCAGGGCTGAGCATGAAACGGGGATCGAGAACGAGGACCTGGTCATTCCTGTTGTACAGGAAAAGGAGAAGACAGACCAGACCGAGGAGAAGAAAATATCAAAGGGGAAGGAAGTCAAGCCCCCAAAATTGATTAAAAAGGTCGAGCCAACTTACCCGGATGAAGCAAAAGAAGCCGAGCTCGAAGGAGCAGTCGTCGTGGAAGCCACGACAGATGAGAAAGGAAACGTCAAGAAAGTGAAAATCGTAAAAGGCGAACATGACATCCTGAACAAAGCAGCGGCGGATGCCGTCAAGCAGTGGAAGTATGAACCCATGCTCATAGACGGGGTTCCGCATGGTATACAGTTTACAGTGACCTGCCGCTTTTCGCTGGACGACAAAAAAACAAGCGCAAGCGCTGCAGATGAGGTCTTCGTAAAGCGTGATGCACCGCCAGTAAGAGCTGTCGGTGACGTCAAGCCCCCGAAACTCATTAAAAAGGTCGAGCCGATTTATCCAGAGACGGCAAAAAAAGACAAGATCCAAGGCGTAGTCGTTCTCGAGGCAACCACTGATATTTATGGAAAGGTAGTAAACGCAGAAATCCTGAGGTCTGTCCCCGAGCTCGATCGGGCCGCCATCGATGCCGTCAAACAGTGGGTCTATGAGCCAATGATTATCGACGGTGAGCCCAAGGGGGTGGTCTTCACGGTTACCTGTGCGTTCAAATTAACGGAACCTAAGCGTGCAGTCAAATTAGACGAACCTGTGCGTGCAGAGGGAGATATCAAACCCCCTAAGTTAATCAAAAAGGTGGAGCCGATCTATCCAGAGGCAGCAAGAAAAGCCGGGATCAAGGGGACGGTTCTCCTCGAAGCGACCACCGATATCTATGGCCGCGTGAAGAATGTAAGGGTGTTGGAATCCATTCCAGAGCTCGACCAGGCCGCCATCGATGCCGTTAAACAGTGGATCTATGAACCGGCTCTTATCGATGGCAAACCGAAAGGTGCAATTTTCACAGTCACAGTCACATTCCACTTAAAATAGATCCGTACTCCTGATGAGGGATCAGGGATACAGCCGCCACTCCGCGGCCGGGGACGTCCCCTAAGGAACCATTCCTCTAAGGGATTGGTTCTAACGAGTGGCAGGTAAGGTAATGCGGCAGTGTGTTCCGGGGCCATTCTTGTCTTGAAATGCGATGGCTCCTTTATTAACTTCGACTGCCCAGCGGACAATAGCCAGGCCCAGTCCAACGCCGCCTTCTGCCCTGGAACGCGCTTTGTCAATCCGGTAGAAGCGTTCGAAAACTTTCGAGCGATCGGAGGCGGGAATACCCGGTCCATTATCAATGACATCGACGATGGCATGGCCATCCTCTGTCTTCGATATCAGGACATCGATTTGACCTCCCTGCTGCGTGTACATGATAGCGTTGTGAAGGACGTTGGATAGAGCCTGTCGAATGGTGGCCGCATCGATCGTTACCATGATCGATGGTTGAAACGATACGGAAAGAGTTTGATTTTTTTCCTCTGCCAGTATGCGCAGCTCGTCCACGACCGCACGGACAAGAGCGCCAAGGTCTGTGGAATGGGGATTCAACCTTGCCTTTCCGGCATCACCTCGAGCCAGCACCAATAAATTATCTACCAGGTGGGTCAGGCGTTCTGTCTCTTCCAGCATACTTCCGATCGCTTCCTGATACGTTTTTTGATCTACAGACTTTTGGAGAGCAACCTCACCGACACTCCGAATGGACGTCAGGGGAGTGCGCAGTTCGTGGGAGGCATCGGCTGTGAACCGGCGCAACTGTTGGAAAGAATTCTCGATGCGTGCCAGTGTGTCATTGAATACTGTGGCCAAATGTCCGATTTCATCATGGGGATTCTGCACAGGAAGGCGTTCTGAAAGGCTCTCCGCGGTGATCTCCTGGGCTTTCCGGGTGATGGCTTTTATGGGGGAGAGCGCCCGTCCGGCCAAGAAGTATCCACCCAGAAGAGCCAGAATGAGCGTACCTGGTATGCCGGCAATTAAAATGAGGGCCAGGTTTCTGTTGCTCTCGATTGAATCTGTGGCATCTGTAGCAAAGGCGACCTCAAGATCGTATTCAGGTACGGTCCCTCTTTTTAGTTTATAAAGCCGGCCTTCTTCAGACTGGAGGGAGGTGAAGGAATCGAAATCTTTTCCTTCGAGGGCTGCCGTCCACTGAGCCTCTTCCCACATTTCCGTTTGATACACAACTTTACCATCCCTCTTCACTTGGTAGAGAATGTTTTGTCCCAGATGGTAAAAGTCGCAGATATCGCCTCTCGAATTGATAATGACGTCTTCAATGGTCTTGTAGCCACTGTCCAGTCTGTTCTGCACCATGGATTCCAACCGGTTGTGCATGAAAAAATAGATACCTAGGAAAATGACTATAAGAATAATCATCAGAACAGATGTGTTCCAGAGAATGAGTCGATGGCGGATGTTCAACCTATGTAGGATCATACCTTGCCCTCTTTCAAGACAAATCCCACGCCTCGGATCGTTTTCAGCAGCTTTTTTTTGAACGGCGCATCCACTTTCTGCCGCAATCTGGTGATGTGGACATCGATCACATTATCCAGAGGCGTGGCTCGGTCTGCTGCCTGCCAGACATCACGGGCAAGCATCTCCCGAGAGACGACCTGTCCCTGGTAGCGGAGCAAATACTCGAGCAGTTCGAACTCCTTTGCAGTCAGGTTTATCTCTTTCCCTCCACGCACTACTTTTTTTGTAACACAATCCATCTCGAGATTGGCTATCTTGAGTCTGAGGGCCTGTTCGGGCCTGCCCCGTCTTGTCAATGCGCGGATGCGGGCCAACAGCTCTGGGAAGGCAAAAGGCTTGACGAGATAATCATCTGCGCCTGTGTCCAGCCCCAGCACTCGGTCCTCGATAGCATCCCTGGCTGTGAGAATCAACACAGGTGTTTGGCAGTGCTGCTGACGGAGTGCAGTCAGGATTTCGAGTCCGTCGCGTCCGGGAAGCATCAGGTCGAGAACGATAAGATCAAAGGCCCGAGTGGTGGCGAGAAAGTATCCTTCCTCGCCGGTTGCTGCAAGAGTGACCTGGTAGTGCTCCGATTCCAGGCCTTCTCGGATTGCTCGGGCGACCTTTGGTTCGTCCTCGATCACAAGTATATGCATGGTCAAACTTTACGTCTGTGCAATATATTATAAAATATCCTTCTCATTATTTATAATGCTCTGCCGATATTCAACTTAATCCTTTCTGAAGAATTTGTAAGAAAACAAAAAGGAGGGGAATAAAAGACTTTAGGCCGGGACTTTGTCTTCAGCCTTCCCGGGAAAATCCTTCACCCTGCTTCCGGCGGTCTGTAATTTATTTTTTAGCTGATTCAACTCTCTTTTCAGACTGTATTTCTGGTCTGTGGGGACATCGGCATGCTCAAGGCACATCTCCATAGCCTTTAGTGCCATGGACGGAGCATGTTCCTTCAGGATAGTCGCAAACTTCAGCAGAACAACCGGAGAGGTATTCGAGTTTACTTCTTGTATCAGTTCAGTGGCTAATTTCCTGGCCTCATCAATATCTAAGCGTGCGGTTAAATATTCTAAAAGAGCTAATTTATATGTAAAACTTAGAGAAACTTGAGGCGCTTTGGCTTTTAAATCGAAGAACCGGTTCAAGGCCACATCTATCTGGTTATTTCGAATCTCGGTCTCTATGGTTTTGACAAAATATTTCGCCGCCTCATCGGCCTTGCCCATCTCTAGCCCGTAATCCCATAGAAGATCCACAACATCTTTGCGTGTGGGATTTTTTCTGGCCTCCTCTAAAAGGAGGGCATAGGCTTCGTCTATCATGCCTGTATTCTTCCTCTGGACAGCTGTTATGACAACATCGGTCGGTCCTTCTTGGGCTTCTATTTTGGCCTCGATTTTGGGGTGGATATATTTCTCTTCAATCTTAAAATGCATCATCGCTAGGGCCACACCTGCACCAAGGACAAATCCCCAGACGTGAGCCCAATGGGCCACTCCACCGCCACCTTGAGTATTGATGGAGTCGACAACCTTGGCATTGAAAATCTCCATGAGCAGCCATAAGGGCAGCATCACAAAAGCGGGAGCTTCAAAGGTGCCCCGGAAAAAAAAGCCAATCCAGTAGAAAAATCTCATCTTGGTCTTCCAGTATTTGATCAGAAATGCACCCATGACTCCAGCAATGGCACCGGAGGCACCGATCAAAGGACCGCTGAAATTGGGATAGTGTTGGGCATACAACAGTGCGGACAGCATTCCTATTATCACATAGAAGGCTATGTAGACTGGTCTCCCCCATAGATCCTCGATGAAAGGACCTGTCAAATAGAGCAAAAGCAGGTTACCGAATAGATGCAGCCATCCTCCATGAATAAACATGTACGTCAAAAGGGCAATAAACGATTTATCAGCTGGAATGAATCCCCATTTTCTATAAGGGAACGCGTTCAGAGAGCCCATAAAGGTCTGTGTCAGTTCATCCAATTTCTTCTGTTCTGCTTCCTGACTTGCGCGATCAGGGCGCTTCGCAGTCTGCCGATAGATACTGAGCATGGCTTCCATCCGCTCAGAACCATCTTCTCCAAAGATCAAATTCTGAACTTCTGTATCCAGCACAAGATAGGGATGGTTGAAATAATAGGTGATGAGCTCCTCTCCACTGCTCATCAATTCATTCTCTGCGTCACTGACTTGAATCGAAATAAAGATATGGACAATGAAACAGAGTGCCATTATGGTGAATGTTATCCACGGCAGTCTTCGGACTTCGTTACTTTCATGACCGATAGGGATAACAATCATACAAAGCCCCTTCTTGATTGATTCATCAGCTAAACCTATCCATTTATGCTTAAAATCAAGGATAAAATGTCGCATAATGAGCAAAAAGAGTGCAATCGCCTCCAGAGGTGATTCTAGGGGTTATTTTTTTGGCGTGAATTTGGGGAATGCTTGAATTCGGTGACAGTATACGCGATCACTGAATTAATTCGGGGAGCTAATTTTGGGGAGTTTAGTAATCGCGTATACTGTCACCGAATTATTGTCACCGAATTATTAGGATTATTTTTCTAGGCCAATTTTTTTCATAAGTTCGCTGAAGCGCGGGTCTTTTCGGATGGGATCGTACCAGAAAAAACGTGCATAGGCGAGCCGGTAATCATGCAGATCGTAAGCCCGCTCTAGCCATTTTATGGCCTCATCTAGATTCCCGAGGGCACCGTGAACAATTGCGAATATCGTCGGGGAAACGTAGTGCTGTTCAGCATAGGAGAAAAGCTGCTGTAAATATTCCTCTGCCTTTTCCCTATTTCCCCATCTAGCAAAGGCGTATGCCAACATCCCTATCTCATCAGAGATGTTTTCTCCTTCCATCAGCTTGATCTGTTCATGTAAGGTCTGTATTCCTTTCTCAAAATTTCCCATTTCTAAGTGCAAAAGTGCCAGTGTCCAGTGAAGAAAGGATGATTCTGGATATATCTCCAGAAAATTTAGGAGATGCTCCAAGGCCTTATTATGTTGCCCGAGGTTTGCCATATTCATCACTAACTGGTAGGCAACGTCAATCGATAAGGGATCTCTCTCCTGGGCTTTCTCTCCCAGTTTATATGCTTCCTCATATCGCCCCAAATCACGCAGATACCGAGAGTATGCCAGCCGAACACTCACTGATCTTGGATTGAGCTGCAATGCATGCTTGAATTCTTGTTCGGCATCAGCCCAGCTCCATCGAAAATAGGCCATAATCACTCCAAGCGCACTATGTGCTTCTGCTAGGGATTCGTCCAATTTTATTGCTTCCATTGTAGCGGATTCCGCCTGGGTCAATAAGTCTGAATCAGGCCGCACAGCCAAACCTAGAAGATTTATGTAAGATTCTGCCAGTCCCGTGTAAGCATGAACGAAGCTTGGGTCTTCTTGAAGAGCCTTCTGGAATAGTGCAACAGCTTGATATAAGTCTGATTCTGTATGTCTCCTCAGTAAGGATAGTCCTTGCAGATAGAAATTGAAAGCTTCGCTATTTGATGTAGAGGTCTTGACCAAAAGCCCCTCTTTCTCAGATTGAAATTTAACCTTTAGAGCCTTGACAACAGACTGGGTGATGTCATCCTGGACAGCAAAAACATCATCTATGGTTCTGTGATAATCCTCAGACCAGATTTGAAAACCATTATTAATGTTGATTAACCGAACCATAACGCGAAGGTTATTACCTGAAGTTTGTATACTCCCTTCAAGTAGGGCATCAACACCTAATCTCCGGCCTATCTTCTGTATGTCCTGTTCTCCCTTAAAAAAGAAAGATGAGGTCTTTCCTGAAACATGCAAGCCTTCGATTCTGTTCAGAGCATTTATGAGCGTTTCTGGTATGCCTTCTGCCAAGTATTCCGTATCTCTTCCTGGATTCATATCTTTAAAAGGCAAAACAGCAATGGAATCTATTGAGTCATGTCTCCTTTGCAGCACAAAGAATCCTGTTAAAATGACACCAATCAAGATTGCAGCAGTGATGGCAAAAACGGGTATAAAAAGCCTTTTTGACGTAAATTTCCTGATGAATAATTTCTTATCTGAATGTTGTGTCTTTTTTCGCCAAAGATCAATTTCATCTTTATAAGCAAACACTCTAGCTTTGGGTGAGTCTTCATACCTGTGCACAGGCAAACCAAGCTCCTTCTCCCAGCGGATGCAGGTCTTCCTGGAACGCCGCAAATAGGCAGTTATCTCCTTCCAGGAATCCAAGATTTGGTCATCCTTCACTTCTTTCCCCTTAAAGATGATGGAGAATCAATTTTAGACGGAACGAAGCTGCATTGTCAAATTTCGCTGATTATCGGCTCTTTTCTTAAGGATTAGCTTTTCATCAGAACCCATGCCGAAAAGAAAAAAGGAGAATATTGAGGAAAGATGTGTAAATATGTTTCATTGCACTTTAAACGATTGACAGACAAAGAGTTAGAGGTTATCAATGGTATGGTAGTGGGTAGATTATTGCAAAATAATGTATCACCTGTGTAGTGAACAATCCTATTTTCTTGAAAGATTTTCTTTTCCAGTAATAATAAGTCAGCTAGCGGAAACCTGGTAAAAGAGAACATGGAGGGAGAAAATGGCTTTCGGCAAAAGGTTTTTTCTTGCTTCCCTTTGGTTTCTGTTTGTTAGCAGCTTTCTCTGTGCACAGGTCCCTACGGGTAAAATTTTCGGGACCGTCACTGACGAGGCGGGCAGTCCAATTCCCGGCGTTACGGTCGAAGCCACCAGCCCCAAATTGGTGGGTATGGCCGCCACAGTCACAGATTCAGACGGAGATTACCGTCTGTTTGCCCTCACACCAGGAACCTACAGAATCACTTTCACACTTCAAGGATTTAAGACTGTCAAAAGAGAGGGGATCAAAGTCGAGGTAGAGCAGACCGTAAAACTGGATATCCGTATGCAGATAGGAGGGCTCGAAGAGCAGGTGACGGTCGTCGGCCAGTCACCACTGATCGACGTCAAGAGCACAGCCAAAGGGATGACCATGACCAAAGAGATGTTCGAGGTTCTTCCCCGGGGAAGAGACTTCGACACCCTGGTTTCTGCAGTGCCCGGAGTTGCCAATGAGCCTTTCCTAGGCGGTCTCTCTGTGGACGGCGCCTCCGGGGCTGAAAACATGTATTACATCGATGGAACAGACATCACCAACCTCTATTTTGGGACTCGTGCTCAGGACGCTGCGTTTGAATTTGTCGATGAAGTTCAGATCAAAGCGAGCGGCTACCAGGCGGAATTCGGCGGTTCTCTGGGCGGAGTGGTTACCGTGATCACCCGTCAGGGAGGAAACGAATTCCACGGCGAGCTCATCGGCTTCTACAGCGGCTCAAATCTCAGCGGAAAAGAAAGAGACACCCTCCGTCTGGGTCTGTACGACATCAATATCGCCGAATACGTCAATTATCAGGATCTGTATGGGAAGGATGAAATTCATAGAATAGAGGCTGGTTTCAGCATCGGAGGATATATCCTCAAAGACAGGCTGTGGTTTTTCGGGTCTTTTCTACCCGTTTTTCTGTCTACAGAAAGACAGGTCAGGTTTGAACCTTCACAGATTGAAGGGAATTACATGCATAGAGATAAGTACTGGAACTTCCAGGTAAAACTCACGGCTCAGCCATTCCGTTTTATGCGCCTGGGGGCGAGCTTTGTTAACAACTTCTCGAAATACAAAGGAGAGCTTCCACCCCGAGACGGAACAGGGAATCCGGAATATGCTTGGCCAGATCACGGTTATAGTTTTCCTAATTGGACCGCGTCTGCGCATGCGGATTTCATGTTCGGAAACAACGTCCTGCTGAGTATACGCGGAGGCTCTTTCTATGCGAATCCTTGGACGAACCAGCTTGTTCAACCCACCGAGCCCCGCTGGGTTCATTCAGGGTATGGAAACTCCATCTATCCTGATATCCCTGCCGAGTACATCAGACCGGTAAATTGGCAAAATATGCCTAGCGGATTACTTGGGGTCAGGGAAAAAAATGTTCTTCAAAAGTCCTACATCAACAGCGATTTCACTTATTATGTGGACCTTGCCGGAGAGCATGCCTGGAAATTTGGGGTACAGTGGGTGAGAACAGACGAGCACCGGCGGCAAGGATACAAATACCCTGATTGTCCATCTATAGGGTTCGTTTGGGGCCAACCGTATATTCTGTACGGCCAGAATTACGGCATGGGCAAATATGGCTACTATGCAGTCACTGGAAATGAGACGACAGGACCTCGCGGCTTTTTCTATAAGGTTCATTCCAACCGCTGGGCCATCTACTTCCAGGACAGTTGGACCATAGGAAGAAGGCTCACATTGAATCTCGGTGTCAGGGCAGAGAACGAGTACATTCCGAACTACAGTGACAATCCTGCCCTCGAGGGTGTGAAACCCATTGAATTCAAATTTGATGATAAATTAGCACCTAGACTGGGATTCGTGTATGACGTTTTGGGAGATACCAGCCTCAAGATCTTCGGGAGCTACGGTCTTTATTTCGATGTGATGAAGCTTTATTTTGCTTCCTTTGCCTTTGGTGGCCGGAAAAACAAGACCGCCTATTACACATTGGATACTTACGAATGGGACAAGATCGGGATAAACAGCTATTATCCCGGTGATCTGCTATTTGTGAGGAATTGGTTCATAGTCGATTTTGAAAGTGTAGATCCAGATCTGAAACCGATGAGCCAGAGGGAGTTCTCGCTAGGCGTGGAAAAAATGCTGGGTGAGAATCTCTCAGCCACAGTGCGGCTGGTCCAGAAACATCTCCGATATGCTATAGAAGATACAGGTGTCTTTGTACCTGATGTGGGAGAGAGGTATTACTTCACGAATCCTGGATTCGGATATTCTCTTCACACCACAAACGGCGGAAAGTTCGATCCCCGATATCCGGAAACTCCAAAAGCCAAACGGGAATACTGGGCATTGAATTTCAGCCTTGACAAAAGGCTTTCTGACAACTGGTTGGCCGGGTTCTCCTACACCTGGAGCAGACTGATCGGGAATTATTCGGGCCTTGCCAGCTCGGATGAATTCGGAAGGGTCAGTCCTAATGTCGAAAGATACTACGATAACTGGCTCCTTGCACGCGATAAAAATCTCGATCTGATCGATGGCCCACTAAACACAGACAGAACTCATTTCCTCAAATTTTACGGTGCCTATACCTTCCCCTTTGGTTTGACTATGGGGACTGTCATCAATGCTATGAGCGGGACTCCTTTCACAGAGACGTGGAGAGTACTGCAGGTATGGTTGATGCCTTACAACAGAGGATCTCTGGGACGTTCGCCTTTCTTGTGGTTCGCCAACTTGTATGCCGAGTATAACCTGAAGCTAGGGAAAACGACGCTCAATTTCAACCTCAATGTGGATAATGTCTTTGATTCCTCGACGGTCATAGGATATTGGCAACCCCGAACCTTGGATCAACTCCAAGTCTCGGAAGACCAGGTGCTCAGTAAGGATTGGGAGCTTGAGACCTCAGGGTTTGTTCCTGACCCTCGTTTCAGGAAAGACAACCAATTCTATCCCCCGATAACAGCCCGACTCGGCATCAAATTCATCTTCTAATATCTCTTATCTTTTCACTGGACCCAAATAGAGGTCCAGCCAATTCAGGGTTTCCTTGATGAGCTCATTTCTGGGAATAAAATGGTCTGTCTCATACATTTTCAAATCTTTATGCTCTTCTGGGGTTCCCAAAAGATCAAACATCGGTTTCACGCTGGTCTCATAAGGGTAGAAAGCCACATCATATTTCCCGTTGAGCATTAAAGTAGGTATCCTAACGCGAATTACGTAGTTTATAGGGTCAACTTCAGAACGATAATGCTCCTGTCTCATCCCTCCTAGAGTAAGGATGCTGACTTTGAGGCGATCTTCGACTGCGGGGATAATCTGCCCCATCACGCCACCCCAACTGTAGCCATAATACGCCAATTTACTCATATCTATGTCTTCCCGCGTTTCCAGGTAATCGAGGCTTCTTTTAAAATCTTTGACCAGTTGGGTCAGATAATC
>SMTZ1_10010056_pt1 | contig 18285 bp, 16 predicted proteins | sample DeeMarSWOR136_30_FD_25667 | JGI IMG/M metagenome (IMG submission 25667)
CTTAATCAAACGAAATATTTATGGATAATTAATTTGTTTTTAGCAAATATTTATGCTCGGTATACCTTCGTAATAGTACAATTTAGTCGTGCTGTTAGAGTCTAAAGGGCATAAAATCACGCGCACCAGTTACGACAACTCAGAGATTCCGGTAGAGGTATTAATGTAATGGTTATGGTTTTTAACAGGATAAAACGCCGGGCTTCTTCAGGGAAGAAAGGCGATAATAACACAGATATGGAAGAATATCAGACGAGGATAGACCTCCTCTCTGAAATAGCGGAAGAAGCCAGTTCCATCACCGAGGTTTCAACACTGCTGGAAAGGATTTTGAAAGTAACCCAGCATACCCTCGGCACGACGGTCACGACGTTATTCTTCAACGATGATAAAACCAGCGAGCTTCATTCGCCTTTCAGCGTCAGGAACTTCGAAGGTTCCCCGCACCGCCGTGCCAGCGCCGTAGAGCTGGCCGTTGCCAGGTGGGTAGCCGCTAACGTTATCCCGGTAATGGTTAATAACGTCGCGGCCGATGCCCGGTTTCAGCAAAAAGACGGTGATAAATCAGGTTCCGGCGCCAAATCGATAATCGCCGCCCCGATATTACGAGGCAAGAAAGTTATCGGCGTTATCAGTTCAATAGACAAATTAAACGGCGATGAATTTACCGAGCGCGACTTCGAGGTGCTCAAAGGTTTTGCCTCCACCGAAGCCCTGATTTTACTGGTATCCATGCAGATAACCGCAATCGAGAATTTCAGCAAACTGGCTCTGGACCAGGCTCTGCTGGAGGGGTATAGAAGCACGGCAGAAGAGCTGGCAAACACCGCTGATGTCAAGGATTCTTTCGGATACGCCCATTCACGGCGCTGCAAGGAATACGCGTTGCTGGCAGCCAATTGCCTCAATATGCCGCCCCGGGAGATAAAAGCCATTGAATTCGGTGCTTTACTGCATGATATCGGAAAGATAGGGATTGCCAGCGATATACTGTGTAAACCGGGTCCTCTGACGGACAAGGAATGGAGTCTCATGTACGAGCATTCCCGGAAAGGCGCCGATATCCTGGAAGATATTCCATTTTTAAAGGATGCCAGGGACATCGTTCTTTATCACCACGAGAGGTATGACGGCAAAGGATACCCGGAAAGGCTTGCCGGCGAGGATATACCCCTCGGCGCCCGCATCGTTGCGGTGGCTAATGCCTTCGATGCCATGACTACGGAGCACGCGTACCGTGCCGCGTTTAGTGTTGACGAAGCCATGACCGAGTTGATTAACGGTATCGGGACGCAGTTCTGCCCCCTGGCTACCGAAGCATTTATCTCGGCTTTCAAGAAAAGCGAAGGCCAGCTTCCTTTCCAGAGAAACCACGAGGACCTGAGGTCCGAAATAGAGAAGGAAGCCAAGGAGGTCACGGTCCAGGCAGTCAAGGATGACATGAACAACGTAACTATAGAAGAGGAAAGGGAAGCCAGGAGACAAAAAGCCAGGGCTGAGGAGGAAGCCAGGAAGCAACAGGCAAAAGCTGAGAAAGAAGCCACGAAACAGCGAGAGAAAGCCGAGAAAGAAGCCAGGGAACAGCAGGCTAAAGCCGAGAAAGAAGCCAGGGAACAGCAGGCTAAAGCCGAGAAAGAAGCCAGGGAACAGCAGGCTAAAGCCGAGAAGGAAGCCAGGGAACAGCAGGCTAAAGCCGAGAAGGAAGCTGAGAAGCAGCAGGCTAAAGCTGAAAAGGAAGACGAAGAACAGCAACTTGAAGTAGTAAAAGAAGCGGAAGCCAAGCAGTCGATGGACAAAGAAGAAGTCGAAGAACAGCGGATTATTGACGAAATAGAAGCCAGGAAACAGCGAGCCAGGGAAGAAAAAGAAGCTAAACAAAGTCAAAAAACGGCGTCGGGCCAGCCGACCGACGGAGGCAGTACGAACGCAGAAATGTTCCGCGGCGATGTCCGGCTGGTGGTGCCCGTAACGGATGATATTACCCAGGTCAGGAAATTCAGGAAAGAGCTGGAAAAGATAGAAAACCTGAGGATTGTCATGTTCGGTAGTTCCGAGGAAGACGGTCACATGTTCGTCCTGTCGCTGGCGGAACCGGTGGCTCTAATGCACGCCGTAAGAGAAATATCTTTAGTAGAAGACGTCGATAAAAAGGGTAAGAATATACTGGTAACCCTGAGAAACGGCGATAGTTAGAATACGTCAAACGCCCCTCACTTAACGGTCTGGTTTACCAGATCACTTCATTCCTTACCAATCTTAATTGGGCAAAAAGCGTCAGCCCATACCCCATTTTTCGGTATGTAGCGGGAGCATCCCGGAAGTCAATCAATGGCTTGCCGTGTTATACGGCAGAGTGAAACTGAACGTGCTGCCCCGACTCTCCACACTGTCAGCCCATATGCGTCCGCCGTGCGCCTCGATGATTTGCCGGCAGGCATGAAGTCCCGGGCCGGGTCCGTCGGTGTTGCTGTGGCTGGCAGACCGGAAATGCTCATCGAAGACGGCTGCTACCTCGTCTGCCGGAATACCGATGCCGTGGTCTTTTACCTGTATCAGAAGCTCGCTGTCGCTGATCTCAGCCCTGACGGTAATGGCGCTGTTTTCCGGACTGAATCTTACGGCGTTGGCAATAAGGTTGAACAGGACCTGCTTGATATGCGTTCCATCGACCTCAATGTCAGGCAGGGAACCGGGGATACTGAGAATTATCAGGTTGTTATTCAGAGAAGCCGTTTTATCGGCGCTCTGAGCCGCTTCGGTAATAAGCTCTAGAGGCGATACCACAGCTTTATCATCAGCGGGTGTTTCAGCGTCAATTTTCCTTTCTTGAATATCCCGGCCTTCTGTCGCTGGATTGTTGTACAGCATTAAGCCGGGTTCTTTACTCGCCGCTTCCAGCTCCCGCCTGGTTCTGGTAATTTCGCCCATAGTCATGCTGATGATGTCCTGGCGGGCGCGCTTCATGGCTTCATTAGCCATCAGGATACTGGCTTCGGCATCTTCTTTTAATTTTCTGCTTTCTTCCTGCGTCCTGGCGACCACTTCAGCCAGGGTCTGTCTGGCTTTTTCCGCTTCTTCCCGAGCGGCACGGGCTTCTTCTCGGGCTTGTTTGACGGCTTCATCGGCTTCTTTCTTGGTCGCTGTCGCTTCTTCCCTGGCTTTGCGACTCTCTTCCTGCGCCCGGGCAATAGACTCGCCGGCTGATTTTCTGGTGTATTCCGCCTCCGCCTTAACCAGGTTCATCTCCTGACAGATGTCCTGATAACTCTGCTGCTGCGCCTGTATCACCGTTTCCTGGAGTTTCCTTTGAGACAGTTCGGCTTTATCAATAGCCCTGCGGCTTTCCTCCTGCGCCCGCCCGACAGCCGCATCGGCGGCTTTCTTAACGGCGGTCACCTCGTCCTTCGCCTTCTTGATTTCTGCCTGCGCCTCGCTCATAGCCTGCTGCAGCGCCTGGCTCGCCTTTACCTCGGCGGACTTTTTCTCGGCGGCGACCTCATTCTTAGCCTGTTCTATCCATTTCCTGGCGAGGCTTATAGCCTCTTCGGCGTCCCTGCGGGATGCTTCCGCCTCATTTCTGGCTTTTTCTGCCTCGTCCTGGGCTTGCTGGACAGCCAGCTTTGAAGCTACTCTGTCCGACCTGGCTTCGTCGATAGCTTTTTCTATTTTCTTCTCAACCTGCTGATTGACCAGGGTATCGACCATTTCCCGGAGTTGCTTGCTCTGCCGCATGACCATGTTATAAAAGTCCGTTCTCGTCCCGGCGTCAACCGTCTTGTTATTGAAAATCGACCTGGTAATGTCGGAAATGACGTTGATGGGATTCTGCCCGTTGTTCCCGATTTTTTTAGTTCTGCCGGACCTGGCAGATTTTTTCACGTCAGGCTCCGTATCGGAAGCTTCCTCATAGTGTGTCTGGCTGTAATTACCCTCCAGGGCATCATCAAAAGCCCGGGCAAGTACCTCGGCGCGTTTCGTAGTTACTTCGCTCTGCTGGAAGGCGCGGCTGATTGCCTGCTGGGCGACTGCCTTGGCAAGCTCGGCGTCTTTCTGCGCCTTGAGAAGCAGCTCCTGGGAATCGTCTGTAAACGGCTCTGCCTCGGCGGCTTTTATAATAGCTTCAGACTCCGCTAAAGCAACTTTACTGCTTTTATCTGCCGTGCCTTTTTTATGCGCTGTTTTGTTTTTCATGGTGTTATTCTCATTCTCTCGCCGCGGGTGGTTTCACTTTATCCGGTACTCCCCGGGAAATACGGTTGGCTTCCGCCACGAGCGTATTCACATCGTCTTCGGTGAAGAGTCGCCAGCTTCTTCTGTCCCGGTAGTCCTGTATGCGCAGGTTGTCCTCTTTCAGCCAGCGCAGCAGCGTACTCCGGCTGATGCAGGCCAGGCGGCACACTTCCGAGGTTCGGTAGTACGTCTTATCGTTAATATTTACCGGCATATCATCTCACCAGAAGGGCTTGATTAACTGCGTCAATACCACTCGCTACGGTTTGACGCAACCTGATACGGGTCAATACATACAGAAATATACCGCGTGTATCGACTGTCATATAGCGGGTTAACCTTGATTTTTACTGGGTGTAAACCCTGATATTATTGGTGGCCTGCCCCCGGACAGATCCTTTTTTACGCCTTTTTTGTATTGCCCGGGTTCACCGTGTATACTGATTAGAAAGAATATAAAGGAAGTAAAATACAACCGACGAACGAAAATGGCAGAAGAAGAAGAGAGTGGAATAGACGAATTGATGCGGCTTTCCCGGCAGTTCACGCGCCAGCAGGAAGAACGCGAGGACAGGGAAAAGCAGCGCGAAGCCCAGGGTAAAAAGGTCAGGGGCGTCCTGCAGGGACTGAAGGACCTGAATTTGTCCATGGCTCTGGAGCAGCTTAAAGCCGTTGCCCCCCCGGAAGTAATCAAGCAGGTAAACGCCCTGAAAAATCAGGAAAACACCGACGAACTGCGTAAGATAATCACGGATTTAGCCGACGACCTGGAAAACAAGCTCCGCGTGATTTCATCTCCAAAGTCCGAGGCGACGCAGCTGGTCAAATCCATGAGAACGCTCAACATCCTTATGGACCTTTATTTTTCTTTTCACTAAATTCCGATTTTACATGCCTGTTTTTCATGGATATAATATAAGCAGTCTTGTGTTACTGTTATTTTTTAAGGCTTGAACAGGTGTGCCTATAATATGAAACTGGGTATAGATATCGGCTCGGTGACCGCCAAGGTGGTGGTCCTTGATAAAGCCGACAATGTAGTTGAGTCGCGTTACGTACGCACTAGGGGCCAGCCGGTCGAGACGATACTGGCGATACTGGAAGACGTTCTCCGGAAGTATCCGTCGGATAAAGTTAAAAGCGCTGCGGCTACCGGCACCGGAGGACAGCTAATCGCCGATTTACTCGGTATACCTTTCGTCAACGAGATAACCGCCCAGGCTGCCGGTACTTCCCGCTTCTATCCTGAGGTACAGACTATCCTGGAGATAGGCGGCGAGGACTCCAAGCTCATCGTACTAGAAAAGGAGTCAGCCGAAGCCCTGCCTAAGGTGTCCGACTTTGCTCTCAACGGCGTCTGTGCCGCCGGCACCGGATCGTTTCTCGACCAGCAGGCGTCCCGTATGGGCATTCCCATCGAGGAGTTCGGCGATGTAGCCATGAAGTCGGAACACCCGCCGCGCGTGGCCGGACGCTGCAGCGTCTTCGCCAAGAGCGATATGATTCACCTCCAGCAGGTGGGCACCCCCGTCCACGACATCGTCGCCGGACTGTGCTTCGCCATGATACGCAATTACAAGGGGCAGGTCATCCGCGGCCGCGACCTGGGCAAGCCGATTTCCTTCCAGGGGGGCGTGGCGGCTAACAGGGGCATCAGGCGCGCCCTGCTGGAAGTTCTGGAACTGGACGAAACCGACCTCATTGTCCCGGAGCACTTTGCCGTGCTGGGGGCTGCCGGCGCCGCTATATCCAGTCGGGAAAACTCTCTCCCCGGTGACACAATACAGCGTATTCGGGACTACATCGCCCGGCGTGAGTATAAATTCGTTACGCTGTCGCCGTTAACCGGGGACGAATACCCCATAGAAATCGAGCCGGTGAAAATCGATACCGATAAGCCCGTCGAAGCCTATGTCGGCGTGGATATCGGTTCCATCAGCACCAACGTGGTAGTGATAGATAGAGCTAATAACGTCTTGGCGCGGCGCTACCTGATGACGGCAAGCCAGCCCATCGAGGCGGTGAAACGGGGGCTCCGGGAGGTGGGGGAAGAATTGAAAGGCAAGGTCGTAATCAAAGGCGCCGGCTCGACGGGGTCGGGACGCTACATGACCGGCGAGTTCTTCGGCGCCGACGTCATTCACAACGAAATCACCAGCCATGCCAGAGCGGCGGCATTCGTCTGCCCGGAGGCGGACACCATATTCGAAATCGGCGGGCAGGACGCCAAGTACATCAGTCTGCAGAACGGCACCATCGTCGATTTCACCATGAACAAGGTCTGCGCCGCCGGTACCGGCTCCTTCCTCGAAGAGCAGGCGGAGAAGCTAGGTATCAGCATCGAGGAAGAATTCGGTGAACTGGGAATGGCTGCGGAACACCCGCTGGACCTCGGCGAACGCTGCACGGTATTCATGGAGTCGCAGCAGAACTACTACAAGCAGCGCGGCGCCGGGAAGAAAGACCTGGTGGCGGGCCTGGCTTACTCGGTGGTGAAAAACTACCTGACGAAGGTGGTTGAAGACCGGAAAATAGGCGACCATATCCTGTTCCAGGGCGGTACCGCCTTTAACCGAGCCGTCAAGGCGGCTTTCGAGAACGTCCTGGGCAAGCCGGTGACCGTGCCACCCCACCACGATATTCTGGGGGCTATCGGCGTGGCGATGCTGGCGAGAGAAGAAATAGATGCCGCCGGCAGGGAGACCCGTTTCCGCGGCTTCGACCTGGCCAGACGGAATTACGAGCTTTCATCCTTCGAGTGCCAGAGCTGCTCCAACCGTTGCGAGATTCATAAGGTCGTCTTCGAGGGCGAAAAACCTCTGTTCTACGGGTCGCGCTGCGGCAAGTGGGACAGCCCGGAGCAGAAAGAAAAACGCCAGTCCTCGAAGATACCGCGCCTTTTCGAAGAACGCGCCAAAGCCCTGATAAATACCTATCCCAAAGACGAGCCTGATAATCCCAACGGTCGGACGGTAGGCATACCCCGTGTCCTGTTCTTCCACGAGCTTTACCCGTTGTGGAAGGCATTTTTCACCGAGCTCGGCTTCCGGGTGGTGCTTTCCGACCCCACCAACCGCCATATTATCAGGCAGGGCGTCGAGAACATCGTCGAAGAGCCTTGCCTGCCCATCAAGCTGGCGCACGGACACGTGCTCAACCTGCTGGAGAAGGAACCGGACCTCATTTTCCTGCCGGTACAGTGCACCATGGAAAAGCTCTCCGATGACTTTCATAAATCGTGGAACTGCCCGTTGACGCAGGCACTTCCCTTCGTCCTGCGGAGTTCCACGCGGGTCAGGGAAGCCCTGACCACACCGGAAGGAAAACGGTCGCAAATTTTACAGCCGGTCATTCACCCCGACCGCGGTCGGGACTGGCTGAAACGGATTTTACGCAAAGCGGCTAAGGACGTCGGAATTACTTCTAAGGACCGGATTGATGAAGCCATCGCCGAGGGATTCAGGTCGCTGGATGCCTTCAACGACTGGCAGCAGCAGCGGGGACGCGAAATCCTGGCGCAGCTAAAACACGATGAAAAAGCCATTGTCGTCATCGGGCGGGCTTACAACACCTATGACGAAGCCATGACGCTGAACATACCAGAAAAGCTGCGCGATATGGACGTCCTGGCGATACCCATCGACTTCCTGCCCCTGAAATCGGTGGCGGGTGAGGTCGGTAAAAGCCATCCGAACATGTACTGGAAAGCCGGTCAGAAAATACTCTGCGCGGGGAGGATAATCGCCTGCGACCCGCGGTTGTTCGGGCTATACGTGACCAACTTCGCCTGCGGTCCCGATTCGTACATGTTGAAATTTTTCACTAAAGAGACTGAAGGAAAACCTTTCCTGACCATAGAAATCGACGAGCATTCCGCCGATGCCGGCATCATCACCCGCTGCGAAGCATTCATCGATACCATCCGCAACGCCAATACCCGGGGCACCAGCAAGTACATACCGCTGGTCAGCATCTCCTCCAATCATACCGAACGCCGACTCGTTTACATACCCTATATGATTGACCACGGCTATATACTGGCAGCCGCCATGCGCCGCTGCGGCGTCGACGCCGAGCCTTTGCCGGAATCCGACGAACTGACCCTCGAAATAGGCCGCAGGTACACCACCGGCAAGGAATGCTATCCCAGCATCATCACCACCGGAGATATCGTTAAAAAGACGATGGCGCCGGACTTTGACCCCGAACGCGCCGGCTTCTTCATGCCCGCCGCCAGCGGACCCTGCCGCTTCGGGCAGTACAACAGGCTGCACCGGTTGATACTCGACGAACTGGGTTTGCAGCAGGTGCCCATCCTCGTTTTCGACCAGACGGGGGGCTATCACAAGGACATGGCGTCGCTGGGACGGGGCTTCAGGCTCCACGCCTGGCGGGCTATCACCATACTGGATTCCATGCAGAAACTGGTGCTGGAAAAGCGGGCCTACGAGGTGAATACCGGAGAGACCGACGCCGTCTATAAGGAGTGGCTGGACAAACTGATAAAGACCACCGGGCAGGACAGCAGTGTTCTGAAAGAGTTCTCCCGCAGGGTTAATGAAGCCTTCGCCGCGATAAAAATAGACACCAGCTTACGGAAGCCGCGCGTGGGCATCGTCGGGGAGATATTCGTGCGCTCCAACCATTTCGCCAACGATATGCTAATTCGCAAGCTGGAGGCAATCGGGGCGCAGGTGGGCGTGCCGCCTTTAGAGGAATGGCTGGACTACATCGACCACCAGCGAAAGCGGCGGAATCGACTCCACCTGGAGGGCGGCTGGCGCGACTGGGCGCGCCAGAAGCTGACCGAGATTGTCCAGGAGAGCGTTGCCGAGCCTTTGAGGAAGGAGTTCGACGGCTCCATAAAGCTGTTTACGCGGGAACTACCCACGCAGGGGATTCTCGACCGGGGGCACAAATACCTGACGCCCGCCGTGGAGGGTGAGGCTATCCTGAGCATGGGCAGGGTGGTGGAATATGCGGAGCACGGCTTCGACGGTATCGTGAATATCATACCGTTCGGGTGCATGCCGGGGACAATCGTGAGCCTGCTTTTACACCAGTTCCGCCAGGACTACGGTCTGCCCGTGCTGAACGTGGTGGTGGAGGGTACCAAAGACCCGGGCGAATCGATACGCTTCGAGGCGTTTATCCAGCAGGCGCGGGAGCATATGCTTCAGAACAGAACTAACTACTAACCACCGGGCGGGCTGACGCCCAGCTGCTGGAACATAGTCAGTGAATCCATAAACTGCAACGCCTCCACAATCTTGCCACCGGACAAGCGGTAAAAGAAAGCCAATTGTAAGGTAATACTCTTACCGGTCGCGGGGATGCCCATATAATCGCCTTTATTAGTAGCCTTCAAGGTCATACGTAAAGCCACTATATTTCCTTCGGCGACCATGTCATCTATCGTATATTGCGAGTCGGGGAAAGCAGCTACGGTCCCGGTGAACATTTGTTTTAAGCCCTGCGGACCTTTTATTTCCGGTCCGCCGGGCACGTGGTACACATAGTCTTCGGATATAAGTTCATCCACAACGGTAAAATCTTTCCGGTTGAGCCCGTCTACCCAACGTCGTATAATTGCCTTGTTCTCTTCTACTGACATTTTTGTTTTCTCCTTTTGTTTTTACTGCCCGGGAATGGCTCCGAGCTGCTGCATCAAGCCAAGGGTATCGTCGAGAGCCCAGGTTTCTGCTATTTTCCCTCCAGCTATTCGGACAATAGTTATTCCGAGTATCGAAACCTTCTTACCTGTCGGAGCTACACCCATAAACTCACCTTGGTGAGTGCCTCGCCAGGTATACCGAAAAGCTACTCTATCTCCTTCGGCAACTATATCCTCGACAGTACTGTCAATATCCGGGAAGGCTTTAGGGTATATGGTCGCGACCTGTCTGTACTGCTCAAGGTTCAAATCCCCAGCGCCGCTATGAAAAACAAAATCGGGAGCGTAGTATTTATCCACCACCGCAAGTAATTTGGTAACATCCTCTTTATGAGCAGCAGCGAACTCCTTGAGCCAGCGGGTCACCAGGTTTTTGTTCACTGCTACTGACATTTTATTTACTCCTTTTTATTGCTTTTTCAAAATCTTGCCAGCACCTTTTATCCAGGCTTCGACAACCCTGTCATTTTCACGGCGTAAAACAAAAAAGGCATCGAATTCAATAGTGGACCCCGCCGGGGCTGATATAGCCGGAAATTCTTTGGCAAATGTCATGGTTTCTTTGATGGACAGCACGCAGACATTGCCGTCCCCCACGACGTAATTCCATTCCTGCACGTGGCTCGACGTTCGCTGGCGATATTCCAGGATATCCTGATGGTGCGCTTCACGACCCACCATATCCCGGCCGCCGCCCCAGTGATAGACCACATCGGGGGCCTCAATAGCGTTCAAAGCATCGAAGTTACCCTGTTTAAACGCCTGTTTCTCCGCCTCGATGAATTTTTGAGCAAATTCTTTGATTAATATGGTGTTTCCTCCTTTTTGTAAACATATGAACGATTATACTCCTTTGTTCATATTTGTCAATTTACGATTATACTCCTTTGTTCATATTTGTCAATTTAAGCAATAAATTATGTGTGGGGTTGGGGGAAAACATAGGCTAAGCTGCTGATGATGCTAGGGTGGTCCGGGTGGGTAATAAGTTCACCCTCACCCCATTCGCTACGCTCAGGGCAGGCTCTAACCCTCTCCCATCGAGAGAGAGGGATATGACTATGGGTTAAGCGGTGGATGATGCGAGGGTGGCAGGGTGGCCCTCCTACGCCAAGGCTTCGAAGGACAAGGAAAAGATAACACACGAGGGGGTAGGGGGCTTTAAAAATCAACGGCGCAGCAGCTCATCCAGAGCCGCGATGAATACCCTCCGCAGCCTCTCCTGCACACCCTTGAATTTCTCCGAATCGTTTCCCGGCACTTCGGGAAATGAAGTTCTATCTGCAGGGCTTCCACGTCATCCATGGCGCCGTAATGCCGGGTGATATATCCGCCCAGCCATGTATCGTTCCGGACTACGCTGAAGCCCTGACGGGTAAAAGCATTCTCGATACACCCGGTGAGAAGTTCCGAACAGGTCGCGCCGTTAACGTCGCCCAGGCAGACGTCATACTTCGGGCCTTGATAATAGCTGTGCAGGTCGAGGAGATAAGCCCGCCCCAGGTCGCGGACGGTTTTTTTAAGGATTCGCTCCAGCCGGCGGTGGTAGGGGAGATAGTATTTATCGACGCGTTCTTTTACGTCTTCCCGGCCCGGTTTCCTGTCATAAAGCGGTTTCGCGAAGCAGTTATTCTCGGCAACAACGGACGTTCTTTCGGGACCGAATAAAGGGGGGTCCAGATTACGGTTAAGGTTAACGACATAACGGCTGTGAGTCGCCTGAATCGTGGTTATCCCCAGCTGCGGCAGGAAACAGTAGAGTTCATCCAGGTGCCAGTCCACGGGGGCAAGATTTGGAGGCGGGTCCTGCCGGAATTGCTTCAGTACACGGCGGGGAACGTATCTGCCGCTGTGGGGCAGGCTGGCGACGATGGGAACCCCGGTAAGTTCCGGTACCGCAAGGTTAAACAGCTTCACTTTGCTTTCCTTGAATAACGTACAGTACGGGCTGATACGGAGGGTCTATTTGACTATCGATTCCTCGCCGCCGTAGAGGCGCTCCTTCCAGGTAACACCGGTGCCGACCAGCCAGCGCAGGACGGAGTGCGCTACGATTAAGATAAGGTAGCATATGCCGATGGGATGCAGCCAGGCGGATATCGCCGGTTCCTTGAAACGGTTGTCGACCAGCCAGCGCATGAAGATGACCAGTATCACCTGGGCGACAACTACGCCCCGCCAGACCAGCGGTGCGTGCGACATGAAAAAGCCGTTCCACAGCCAGTAGAAAGGTCCCACATAGAACAGGCAGGCTACCGGTATCAGCAGCAGGAGTACCAGCGGCGATATTGCCATTACCGAATAGATACACCGGACCAGACCGGTCCACATCGCGCCTGCCGAGGGATACATATTGCAGGAGACCACAGAAGACAGGTCGATGGCGATGTGGCGGCCGCCGTGACGGGAGACCTCAATGCCCATCCAGATGTCTTCCAGTATCCGGGACTTGACCACCTTATGCCCGCCGAAGCGCCAGTATTCTTCCCGTGAGAAAAGCAGGAACTGCCCGATAGCCACCGAGGGACGCGTGGCACGGGAGCGGTGTATCCACCACAGCGGCGCCCAGCCCATGATGATGAAATAAATCAGCGGGACGACTATTTTCTGAGGCAACGAATTTGTAATCTGTCGCGGGAAGCCGGAAAGTAAGGAGATTTTTTGTTTCAGTGCTATTGACATCACACTTCGCAGCATACCGGGGGCATGCCGGGTATCGGCATCGACGAATAATAGCCAGTCGCCTCTGGCTTGCTTGGCAAGCTGGTAGCAGGCAAAGGGCTTGCCTGCCCAGTCGTCGGGCAGGGGTTCGCCGGTGAACAGGTGGATATGCCTGTCCTCAGCCGCCATCTCCTGAACGATCAGAGCCGTGCTATCAATGGAGTTATCATCCAGCACCAGAACCTCGAAACTGGGATAGTCCTGCTGCTGTAAAGATTCCAGGCATTCCCGGATGTTCTTTTCTTCGTCCCTTGCCGGGACCAGCACCGACACCAGAGGCGCCGGCGAGGGTATCCTGCTGGAGCGACTGGGTTTCTTGAGACTCCTCAGGTTGAGGACAAGATTGGTCAGGAAGACCAGCAGACCGGCGGCGATAATGATTTGGTATAACATCTTATCTCTATATCAAACGGATGTGGTATCCCGTAAAATCGATTGAAGCCAGCGAATCAACCTCCCCCGCAAACGGGGCATCGAGCGCAGGTCCTGGAAATGACGGTAAATGAGCAGTGCCATGATGCACAGCATTAACAGGATAATCCAGGATTCGCTCCCCGTGATGGTCAGATATGCCAGGGCGCCGGCGCTGCCGAGTACCACCACCCACGCATCATTCTCCACGAAGAGAAATCCGGCTACGACGCAGGCTATAAAAGCCAGCAATGCTTCGTGCTGGGGCAGAGCCAGGAGCACGCCGAAGGTGATGGCTACCGCCTTGCCTCCGCGCCAGCCGAGAAACGGCGAGAACGCGTGACCCAGCATGGCGCTCAGAGCCACCGCGACTATCGATAATCCCGGCAGGTCCAGCCAGGAATAAGCCAGGAACACGAACGGGACTCCCTTGGCGACATCCAGGAACACCGCCAGATAGCCCGCTTTCTGTCCTCCCGCCCGGAAGACGTTAACGGCGCCGGGATTGCCGTCGCCATAGCTCTGGATATTTGCCTTGAGCAGCCAGCGGCCGACCAGTACCGAGAAGGGGACGGCGCCGAGTCCGAAAGCGGCGATTGCCAGCAGTACCGTATATACTATCGTCATGCCTTGTGGCCTCTCGCTCTAGAGCGTATACCTTGAATATCTTGGTATACCATAAAACAAAAATACGCAATAGTCAAGTGCTGTCGGCAGTACGCCTCCGTTTCCGCCAGTCGTAAAAACGCCAGACACTCACGATTATCAAGCCAAAGAATCCAATAAATATACCCACCGGCGTACCGAGCAGGATGATATTGGATATGATGACGTGGAAAACACGCCATCCAGTACTTTCTTCTACGTTTACACCGCCAATCCATTCCGCCAGGGGGTGTGCCACTTCCACGTATATGCCCGAAAGTAAAATAGCGCCGAAAACCGATACTACCAGTAGAATGAAGAAATAGCCGGGTCTGCGCCACCGCCGCACCATCGCCACGCCCAGAATGGTTACGGCTATCCAGCCCAGGATAATGCCGGTGGGATTATCCAGCCCGACGAAGATAGCCGCTATCATCAGGACGATAAATGATACCACATATATACGCATCCTCCGGGGGAGCCGTATCAAAGTCAGGAGCCTTTCTTTCAATCCGGACATTAAATTAATACTCCCTTAACAATCCGTATCTATCCTAATACCAAAGCCACTTTTTTAGCAAGGACTGCGGGCTAAGCCGCTAATGATACAGGGCCCGCATGCGCTGAAGCTTCGGCGGAAAAGTAGCCAGGGCAGGGATTATTTCACCCTCACCCTGCCCTCTCCCGTCGAGGGAGAGGGTTAATGATTTTCGGGATAAGCCGCTGATAATACCGGGCGGTTAGGGTGGCCCTCCTGCGCCAAGGCTTCGAAGGACAGGGAAAAGATAACACCCGTGGTGGTGGGGGTTAGTATAACGCCCGGTGGTTATATGAACGTAGTACTTTAGGTGGGTAATACTAGCGGGGTGGGGTAAAATGGGGTATAATTGGCTTTAGCTGAGAGAGCGATTGATGAAGAATTTTTTGCGCGAATTTCTAATCACCATAGTACTGGCTGTAATCATCTTTCTGGTAGCGCAGAGGACCATCCAGACCTACGAGGTATTCATGTCCAGCATGGAACCCAGCTTCCACGAGGGGCAGCGGGTGGTGGTCAATAAAGCCGTATACATCTTCGGGGAGCCGCAGCGGGGCGATGTGATTATCTTCAGGGCGCCCAACGGCAGTGGAGACGATTTTATCAAACGAGTCATCGGCCTTCCCGGTGATACCGTCGAAGTCAGGGGACAGGCAGTCTATGTTAACGGCGTGAAACTGGACGAACCCTATATCGCGGACGAGCCCGACTACGCCATGTCCCCGAGAGTGGTGCCGAAGGATAAATACTTCGTCCTCGGCGACAATCGTAACCACAGCAACGACTCGCATAATAACTGGTACGTCGACCGTGAAGATATACGCGGAAAAGCCTGGCTTTCCACCTGGCCTCCGGACGAATGGGGAGTCGTCGATAACTATCCCCTCAGCGAGCAAATTGCCAATGCCAGCAGCTAACCGTATAATCGCCGCATTGACTGAAGCAACGACCCGGGAGGTGCCGGGGTGACCGAAAACATCGAGGGAATTTTCGAGAAGGCAGGGGCTCTGCTCAGGGGACATTTCCTGCTGACCTCCGGGCTGCATTCTCCCGTCTACTGGGAGAAGGTGCGTGTCCTGCAGTATCCTGAATACACCGAGAAGCTGTGCCGCATAATTGCCGACCGCTTTCGCGGAGACGGCATCGAAGTGGTGGTTGGTCCCACCACTCCCGGGGTAATTCTGGCGTATGAAACGGCCCGACAGCTCGGTGTACGCAGCATCTTTGCCGAAAAGGACGATTCCGGGGGCAGGAAGTTCCGGAGCGGCTTTCATATCGAACCCGGGGAGAAGGTGCTGGTGGTGGACGACGTCATGACCACGGGCGGCTCGGTACGCGATACGGTCGACGCCGTAAAAAAGCTGGGAGGAAATGTGGTCGGCGTGGGCGTGCTCGTGCTGCGTTCGACCCGGGAACCCGATTTCGGCGCGCCGTTCTTTGCCTGTCACCGGACGCAGGTGGTTACCTACCCGCCTGACGCATGCCCGCTCTGTAAAGAGGGCATACCCCTGGTCAAGCCGGGGAGCAGTAAGGCGAAGAACTGACATAGATTCCGCTATTTATCCTCCCGTGAAGCCAGTATGCAACGAGGAGGTCGCTCATGGAGACTGCCGCAGTCATCGCCATAATCGCTGTCATCGCCATCCTGATTATCGTCCTGAGCATCTATATTATTCGCATAATGTATGCCAGGCGTTTTCGCGACTGGCAGAACGAAGCCATCTTGCAGTGGCAGGAGGAAACGGAGCAGGCCAGAAAGTCCGCCGTCCAGCAGAGTCGCGCCGTGCTGGGCGGCAAGTTCACCGAGCAGATGGTGCCCTATTTTCCCGACTTCAAGTACGACCCCACCGAGGTCAGGTTCATCGGCAGTCCGGTCGACATGATAGTGTTTCCCGGTCTGGCGGCGGGGAATCCCGAGGAGATTGTAATCCTGGAGGTAAAGACGGGCCAGAACGTCCACCTGACGCCGCAGCAGGTGAAAATCCGCCAGCTCATCGAAGAAGGCATGGTGCGCTGGGACGAGATACACCGGACGGAAGAGGGCGAAGGGGAACAGGAGGAAATCCCGGGCTAAGCCGAGAATGATGCGAGGGCGGCCGGGTGGGAATAGATAACAACCGAGGGGTGGGGTGGAGGAGGATTCCCGCGAAAGAGGGAGTGGCGCGAACATAACACGAGATTCTTCGCTACGCTCAGAATGACATAAAAAACAGTGGGCTAAGCCGCGAATGATACGAGGGTGGCATGGGTGGGAAAAGATACCAAGTGGGGATCGGGCTGGATTGCCGTATTCACGGTAATGACATGAAATTCCAATCAAGGATGCTAAGAATATTAACTACGCCCGAATTCCCTTTCAAGCTGTCCGGCACTTAACCTGATAACGGTGGGTCGACCGTGCGGGCAGGTGTGGGGATTGGCGGTCTGCTCCAGCTGCCGCACCAGCGACCTCATTTCGGCGTCGGATAAAGACTGCCCGGACTTAATCGCCCCGTGGCAGGCAATCGATGCTACCATCCGCTCTTCCCATCGGCTTTTCGCCTCCCCGGAAAGGACATCGAGCATCTCCCGCAGCATGCCGGGCCAGTCGTCCCCGGCCACCAGCGCCGGCACCGACCTCACCAGGTAGGTCCTCTCGCCGAACGACTCCAGCGTAAAGCCGAATTCCTCTAGGCTGGTGAGGCACGACTTCATCACGGCGTCCTGCCGCGGCGTCACCTCCAGGTTGACCGGCTCGAGCAGTCCCTGCACCTCCGGCTGTCTCTGCTCTCGCTGTCGAGTGACCTTATCGAATCGAACCCTCTCGTGGGCGGCGTGCTGGTCGATGAGGTAGAGTCCGTCCGGTCCCTCGGCCACGATGTAGGCGCTCATTACCTGTCCCACCACCCGCAGCACCGGAAGGGAGTCGAGCAATTTAGGCCCGGCCTCCTGTGGCACCGGTTTGGCGTCGCTTTCCGTCGTATTCCACAGCTGCTGCAACTGTGAGGGAGTCGCTTTATACGCCGTCGCCACCTCGTCGATTCTCGGCACGGGCATCCCGGTCACCAGCGCCTGCCGCACCGCTCGCTGGACGGTACGGAAGACATCGGACTCGTGGCGGAACTTGACCTCGCTCTTGGCGGGATGGATATTGACGTCGACCTCCCCCGGCGGTAGGGAGATATCGATTACGGCCACCGGGTGCTTGCCCGTCATGAGGAGTCCGTGATAAGCCTCCTCCACCGCGTAAGAGAGGAGGCGACTGTTCACCCAGCGACGGTTGACGAAAAAGCTCAGGTAGCCCCGCCCGGCCCGGCCCAGCTCCGGGGCGCCTACCATCCCCGTTACCTTAATATCGCTCTCCTCATCACCGCGTCGCCAGACCAACTGCTCGCCGGACACGGGCAGCATTTTACCAGCTGTTTCCACGCCGTAGACATCGATTATGGTGTCGAGTAACTTCCCTTTACCCGACGTCTTTAAATTCTCTTTGCCGTCGACCGCTAAAGTGAAGGCGACCTCCGGGAAGGCCAGGGCATACTGGCTGACCACGTTGGCGATATGACCGTTCTCGGTGGAGACCGACTTCAAGAACTTGAGTCGGGCCGGCACCCTTTTAAACAGGTTTCTCACGGTAACGGTGGTGCCCCGCACGCGCGCCTGACTTTTCTTACTGACGACCTCCCCGCCTTCCAGACTTATCACAGTCCCCGAGGCTTCGCCTTCGGCGCGGGTGAGTATCTCCACGTCGGCCACGGCGGCGATGCTGGGCAAAGCCTCCCCGCGGAACCCGAGGCTATCGATTTCCTGCAGATCGTCAGGCCTCGCTATCTTGCTGGTGGCGTACCTCTCGAAAGCCAGTGCCACTTCGCCGGACGGTATGCCGCTGCCGTTGTCGGTCACCCTTATCAGGCTGGTGCCCCCGCCCCTCACCTCCACCCCAATCTGCGTAGCCGCGGCGTCCAATGCGTTTTCCACTAGCTCTTTCACCACCGAGGCCGGCCTTTCCACCACCTCCCCGGCGGCAATCTGGTTGACGGTGTCCTTATCCAGTATTCTGATAGTCATTTTACTGTAATCTTACACG
>SMTZ1_10025865_pt1 | contig 18284 bp, 18 predicted proteins | sample DeeMarSWOR136_30_FD_25667 | JGI IMG/M metagenome (IMG submission 25667)
TAGTTCTTTTAGAAATCAAGCAAGATAAGTTTTGTCGAAAGCCTCAGTAAATGATTGTCCCTTCAAAGGAACGTCGAAATGATGAACCATAATTCTAAAGTTTAGGTGGCTTGTGTTGCCATTATTCATGTTATTTTGAGTTTGAATGTGACAGAAGGGTTAACCTCAGCATTGCAGTTATTTGGTGATTTCGTGTTTTTGTCGATCTGTTTTTCGCAAACGGGTCGGAGAGATAAGATATGACATACGTCATATTTAAATATTGCTTTCCCCACATTATAATTGTTTACATAAACCGGATGGAATATAGTGACAGAGCAGATAGTTACCGTTAGGTGCCCAGAATGCGGGAGCACAAACCTAGTGATAGATTCAGAGATGGGAGAATACGTCTGCGGTCGCTGCGGTCTAGTCATCGAAGAGAACATCCCAAGCCAAGAAGCTGAATGGAGTCACTCCCCAAGAAAGAGACGCCAGAGCAAGAGCAGGCACCCCAACAGACTATTCACACTACGACAAAGGCTTATCCACGGTCATCCGAATAGAAAAAGACGCCTTCGGTCGCCCCCTATCACCCAAAGTCAGACAACAGATGTGGCGCCTCAGAAGATGGCAGACACGCTCAAAAGTCCACGCCTCCCAAAGCAGAAACCTCATGCTAGCCATGAGCGAACTCCAACGCCTCTCCGAAATACTTCATATGCCCTCCTCAGTGCACGACATGGCGGCGATAATATACCGAAAAACTTTGAACGAAGGCTTGGTTCGGGGACGCAGCATCGGAGGGATGGTGGCTGGAGCCCTCTACGCAGCCGTTAGGTTCACCAAGCTTCCCAGAACTCTGAAAGAGATAGCGGAAGCCAGTCAGCGGACCCAAAAAGAGATCGCACGATCCTACGGTGTGATAGTTAGAAACTTGGAGATGAAGATGCCCATAGACGATCCGATATATTACGTTACAAAAGTAGCTGAGAAAGCCAAGGTCTCCAGCGACGTTGAGGGATTAGCCATCAACCTGATAGGAGAAGCTAAGAGGAAATACGCTACCACGGGGAAAGACCCTTCAGGATTAGCTGCTGCAATACTTTACCTTTCAGCGAGAATGTTGAAAGAGAAGGTAACGCAGGCCCGTCTTGCCAAAGCGGCAAACGTAACCGAAGTTACTGTTAGAAACAGAAAAAGGGACCTGATGAAGAGCCTTAACCTGAAAAAAGTGTAGTTTCAAGGCTTCTCGGGCACCTGACTATTTTTTCTTGATGCACCTAAAGGCGATAAAAGACTGAGTTAGCGTAGCCCATAAAACGTATCGGACGCAAACGTCTAACGAAGGTATCTGAAACTGAGTTTTCTTCTGTATTCTCATTAATTCTTTTTGTTCTACCCCAACTTCAATATTATCAAAAAAGATGGGACAAAAAGCCTTTAAGGGCTATCGTTAAGTCTATGCTGTAGAAGGAGCGACAGAAAGCTGTGTTAGCATTACGGAGGACTGCCGATCCAGAAATGGATCAAGAACTCTACACGCCCGGCTACATGCTCCATATCACTGCAAATGGCATGATCCCAAAAACTAGGAGGCTAAGCTGGATGGACGGAAGTGAAGGCGATGACGAAGAGCAACATAGCCGGAACCATGTCAGCAACGAAACTGAGAGCCAGCCTAGGCCAGTCTCTTCTCTCTTTATCATTTGATATAGTTGGATTGCTAACTGGAACCCTGCTTGTTCTATATCTTGACGTCCTCTCCATCAACGAGGCTCCTTGGGCGCTATTCCTTTTTCCGGGCATTCTGAGCATCAGAGGTGCTGTGGGCGGTCTTTTTAGCGGGCACCTAGGAACAAGATTACACTTGGGAACAATCAAGGCTACTTTTACCAAAAATACGAAGGATTTTCATGCTCTTCTCCGAGTAGTCATTACGCTAACTCTTGTAAGCGGCGTCAGTGTGGGAACAGGAACTTGGATTTTCGGTTTGTTTCTCTGGGATGCTACCTTAATAGACTTTGTTCAGTTACTGACTGTGATTACTGCAACCATGGCTTTGTCAGTGGTTTTTGTCTCTCCCTTAACAATGGTGTTTTCAATTCTTTCTTTCAGACGAGGGTTAGACCCAGACATCATCGTGTATCCGATAACTTCTCCAGTGTCAGACATAATTAACACTGGCTGTTACATACTAAGCTTAATTCTCTTCTTCATGTTCGGTTCAATTGGGCGTTATCTGGTTTTGTTGCTGGACATAATTTTCATTAGTTTTGTAGTTTACATTTTGGTAAAAAATCTTACTGAAACAAAATTTGTTGAAACAATCAAAGAATTTCTTTTGACTCTAGTGTTTGTGACTGTAATTGTTAACGTTACAGGATCGTTGCTCAACAGAATCAGCGGAATAACTAATGGGCAAAAAATATACTCTGTCTACCCCGCCATCATCGCAACTGTAGGAGGAGTAGGCTCTATAATAGGTTCAACCGCCACCACAAAACTCGCGTTAGGATTGATTAAACCCTTCTTTTCCTCCATAAAGCAGCACATAAACGAGATCACTGGAGCATGGCTAGCTTCTATAGTAATGTTCATAATTTATGCAATAGTGTCCTCAGTTATGAGCGGTGCAAAAACTTTAGGGGAGATGATAATATTCACAGGTCAACTCTTGACCACAAACATCATCGCTATCTCCCTTATGGTCTTTATCGCTTATGCCGTGGCAATTTTCACTTTCAGGCGAGGATGGAACCCAGATAACTTCGTAATTCCCATCGAAAGCTCCTTAGCAGACACAATCACAACTGCCGCTGTTCTTGTAGCATTAGCCCTTATCATCTAAAAGTCAAAACTGTTTCTACCCTTCTTGTTTGACTGGCTCTTTGACTCCAGAAGCCAATGCCTCAAAGTCAGCTTCTCCCTCAGCATAACCTGAAGCAATCAAAACGTCGCCCGCTTTAATCACTGTGTCGGGGCGAGGTCGCAACCACCAGTTGCCTCTTCTGATGACCAGCACCCACATGCCTGTCTCCTCTTGGATTTGGGCTTCTCGAATTTTCTTTCCCACCAACGGGGAGGTCTCTGAAACTTTAACCCGAGTTACGGTTTCCTCTGCTTCCTCTATTACAAGCTTCAGGATGGGGTGGGGTTCCAGTCCTCTAAGTACGACATCAGCGATTTCCATGGCTGCATCCGCTATCTCCTCTGTGACTACTCCTAACCTTATTAGACCAAGGAAATCTTTGGATTCTTCCGGTGTGAAGCCGCTGGACAAAACTAGAAGCTCAAAGTCCGTGTGTAGATCGTCCATGTGATTTTCTAGGGCTTCAACTTCTTCAGCTAACGCTTGACTGTTGAGAAGGAGCGAAGAGTATGCAAGGTCTATCATGAGTTCAGAGGTGTCCTTCATAAACACGAGTTTATCAACGATTTTCTTGAAGTGTTCTTCCGTTATAGCCACTTTGACTCTTCCCTCATTCTAGCTCCTTTATTTTGCCCTCGGCTAGGGCTTTCAGTTCATCAACGCCATGAGGTGCTCCTCTGACAATTAAAACATCACCTTCCACAACCCTCTCCTTCTCGCTAGGGTCTATCAGCCATTTCTGTCGTCGGCGAATAGCTATTATGTCAACTCCTATCTTGGCGGCTAATTCCAAGTCGTCGAGTTTTTTGTTGACGAGAATTGAATCTGGTTTGACTATTGTTCGTGCCAGTCGTTCCTCAACTTGCTCGAAGACCTTCCGAACGATTGGGTGAATTCCTATATCTTTGAGAACAATAGATGCTATGTCAGCGGCTGCGTCCGAGATTTTGTTGGTGGCTGCGGCTACAGTTGTTACTGCGGTTAGGTGTTTAGCGTCTTCTGCGTCTCTGGCTGCGAGCATGGTGTTCATGTCTATGATGTAAGCTAGGTAGTCTACACGTTTTTCGAGTTCCAGGACCTCTTCAGCGAGTTCGTGGCTGTTGAAAAGGGCTGCAGAATACGCTAGATCAATCATTATCTCTGACACATCTTTCATTTCAGTGAGAGCTTCGCGAACAGATATGGGTTCGTAATCAATCTTTTCAGATTCTGCCAAGCAGAGAAGACTCCATTAGATCAATTCTGCTACACGCTATCAATTTACCGTGTCGATACTATATGATGACATGCAATCTTTTAATTCTATCGTAATAACCCGTTTTGCCTTACGAAATCAGGGTGAGTATTAGTCCAGAGGCTAGGGGCATGGTTAGGTTATCGTTTATTGGAATAGGGAGCGCTTCCACTAGCATTCCAACTGCGGCGCCAATTAAAGCTCTCACTGGGTCAACGAAAAACATGGCACCCAAGAAGGCAAACAGGAAACCAAAGATTGATCCTTCCAGATTCTTTCCTTTGTTGAAGGGGAGGTGGGTTCTTCCGAATTTCATTCCGAATATGTGAGCGCAGCCGTCGCCTAGGGTTAATGTTGTGATTGCTACGTATCGTATTGGCGCTGGGAAGATGAGGAGAGAGATTGCTATGCCTAGGGCAAAATGGATGGGGGGTGTTGCGAATTCGTAGAGTTCTGTTTTGTTTGCTGCGTTCCAGGTTATTGATGAAAGTATAGGAAAGTTGATTCCGTGTACTCTGGCGACTTCAGATAGGGTGTAGAGCACGGCTACGAAGAGTATCAAAGAAGCCACCATGATGTTTCCGAGAAGGTATATGCAGACGAAGGTTAACAGAAAGCTGCTCATGTGAATTGTTTCTCGGAGACCTCGGCTTCTTGACATGACAGAATGAGAACGTGTATGGTTTTCCCCTGTTATATACGGTAAGATTTCGGTTAACTCGCCTTTTGTCACAAAATCGGATTTGGCGCTTAGAATGAAATCGGGATTGTAGCCTATCCTCAGCTTGCATAAAGGGAACATTGGAAGGTTGTTTCTGTCATCAGCAACCATGACACAGTCTTGGGCGGTTAAGCCTTCTTTTTCAAGTATTCTCTTCAAAACAGCGGCTTTGCCTCCAGACTTAAGAACGTCGCCTCCTATGGCACCCGTTAAACATTCATCCGCTATCTCCAGTTCCAGACCATAAGCATAGTCAGCATGTAGTCTCGTCGCCAAGTCTTCTACGACTTGGGCGGGAAGACCTGAACTTATGAGCACTGTCCGGTAACCTTTATCGTTTAATGTTTTGAAAACTTCTTCAGTGCCGGGCATCAGGGGCATCCTTTTGTGAAGTTGAAGAATCTCTTCTGCCTTGAGGTCTTTGAGCATCGCAAAGATTCTTCTCAGTGCGGATTCAAGAGATAACAGTCCGATTTCGTAAAGAAATCCTAATACAATGACTCTTATGAAGCCCAGAAATCCCACTTTCCTTGATGTCTCAAAGAGAAGATAACGATTCTTCGGTATCACAACCCCTTCAACATCAAAGACAACCAAGCGACTGGATCTATGTCCCGTTTCCTTCCTGTCAGCCATTGGCGATTTTCCTCTTCTCATTATTGGTCTTGTCTTGATTGAAGAGCTTATCGGAAACAAAAAGCAAAACGAAATGTTCGAGCAGGCTAGTTTCATTTTTTCATTATGTTTTTGATTCCGTTGTCTTTAAGTACACCAGCCTCCTAAGAAAATTGTTACAGTTAAGAAAAACTTTGGAGGTGTGTTGCGCTCGTTAAACTTTTGGTCACCTCAGCGTGGCCTTACATCAATTACGTTCCTCATCTAGGCAATATCGTAAGCTCCATTCTTTCAGCGGACGTTGTAGCCCGCTATTATCGGCTGAAGGGAGACGATGTTGTGTATGTGACTGGATCAGACGAGCATGGAACACCCATCGAGATAGAAGCCGTCCGACTGAACATCCCCCCAAAACAGCTAACAGACAGAAACCACGCACAAGTGGTGGATCTCTTCGAAAGATGGGGCATAGCCTTCAGCAACTACACCCGCACAGAGAACCCTGTGCACAAGGAGTTCGTGCGAAACTTTTTGCTGAAAATCTACGAGAACGGCTACATTTATTGTTCCCAATGTGAAAGATTCCTGCCTGACAGGTTCGTAGAAGGAACCTGCCCACACTGCGGATACGCCAGCGCCCGGGGAGACCAATGTGACTCCTGTGGAAACCTTCTTGAACCCACAAATCTTTTGCAGCCCCGCTGTGCAATATGCAACTCAGCACCAATCAAAGAACGGAGAAAGCATTGGTATTTTGATCTGCCGAAGCTAAGCGAAAAACTCCGCGACTACATCCAGGACAACGAGCAGTTACCCGATAACGCTCGAAACTTTACCTTGAACATTCTAAAGGATGGGTTGAAGCCTAGGCCGGTAACTCGGGATAACAAGTGGGGGATTCCGTCGCCCTTTCCGGGTTCTGAGGACAAAACAATCTATGTTTGGGTTGAAGCCGTTCTGGGGTACCTTTCAGCCACTGTTGAATACTTCAAGCGAATAGGAGAGGAAGAGCGGTGGAAGGAATACTGGTTTAACAAAGAAGCGAAGACGCTGTACTTCATAGGAAAGGACAACATTCCCTTCCACACTATTATTCTGCCTGCGTTGCTGTTAGCTACTCACGAACCCTACAACCTGCCTTGGACCGTTCACTCTACAGAGTTTCTGATGTTTGATGGTCAAGCCTTCTCCAAGAGCCGAAGGATAGGCGTCTGGATCGACGAGGCTCTAGAACTCTTTCCTGCAGACTACTGGAGATACGCTCTCATGTCCATACGCCCTGAAGTGAAAGACACAAACTTTTCTTGGAAGACTTTCATCGAAAAAGTGAACTGTGACCTAAACGACACCCTAGGCAACTTCGTTCACAGAACATTAACCTTCATAAACAAACAATTCAGCAGCACAGTGCCGCAGCCAAGCAGCCTTGATGAAAAGGACAAAGCGGTTCTTGAAGAGGCTAAAGAAATTGTGAACAAGACTGCAGAACGAATGGAAATCTTCAAACTGCAAGAGGCTCTACGCTACGCCATTAGCCTAAGCCACCTTGGAAACCGATACTTCAACGAGAAGGAGCCTTGGAAAACAATAAAAACCAACCGCCAACAGTCAGCTAACACCCTTTATGTTGCTGTCCAGATCGTCAAACAATTGGCAATAATTCTGGAACCGTTCATTCCTTTCACAGCCGAGAAGCTCTGGAAGCTCCTCAATCTGCCCGGTTCTGTTCATGAGCAAACATGGAACGAAACAGAAAAGGAGCTGTCTCCAGACCACAAGATAAACAAGGCAAAACCTCTTTTCAGCAAAATAGACGATACCGAAGAGGAGCTTCAAGCCAAACTGGAGGAAGCGAGGGCTAACCTGCAGAAGTTGTCTAAAGACTAGATAGATAAAGATGAAGGGAAGCTTTTGGACCTGAAAATCGACCTTCACGTTCACACCTGCTATTCCCGCGACTCTGTCACAACCCTCAAAGAAGTTGTCGCATACTCCAAGAAGCGGGGACTGGATGGAGTTGCAATCACAGACCATAACACCATCGAAGGCGCCCTCAAGCTAAAAACCCGTGATATCTTCGTTGTTCCCGGAATAGAAATTTCCACCTTAAACGGGCATCTTCTCGGTCTCAATGTAATCACGCCGATACCTGCAAAACTGGGCATCGAAGAGACCATTCACCGAATTCATGAAGCTGGAGGAATCGCTGTGGCGCCACATCCTACTACATTCTACAAGTCGCCGCCGAGCCGAAGGATAAGTTCCTATGATGCCATCGAGGTGATGAACGCGTCTTCCATCCCCTTCCCTGTCTTCACGTATTTGAGCAAAAGATTCGCTGCTGGTTTAGGTCTTCCGCAGACTGGTGGAAGCGACTCCCATTATGCTCCTGAAATTGGGGCAGCATACACTGTCGTTGAAGCTGATCCTGACGTTGACGAAATTGTGCGTGCCATCAAAAAGGGCGCTACATTTCCTATGGGAAATGGGATACCTTGGAAAATTAGGCTCGGACGAACTGCGTTAGGCTTGAAAAGAAAAATTTGAGAATAGAAAGAGGTTACTCTTCCTGTTCTTCGAGCTGGTCTAGACCTAAGTCGATATTGACGGTGACTCTTGGTTCTGTGTAAGGTTCTATGTCAACGAGGTCGAGTCTGAGGCTGGTGGGAATTACTTCAACCTTGTCAAGAGTCAATTTGGAAACTTCCCTTGGACTTTCGATTTTTAAGAGTTTTTCTATGTTTCTAGCCATTTCTGCTTCTTCCCCAGGCCTCTATGCTGAGGAGGTCTCGAACCGCTGTGCGGATGGCCTCAGCTCTGTTGCCCGAATATACGGCTCAGGTAGGTGTAGTGTAATTAGTTTCATTTTTTATTTCTCCGTTGGCACGATTAACTATGCAGAGATTGTTTGCGTCTTATATGTCTTAATGTTAAGAAATAAATATGATTCAAATATGAACATACCACTCTTTATAAGGCTTTCTATTCCCCTTCTCGAAGCCTGTGTGCCTTCATGTAAAAAAACTGCTTTGCAGAATCTTTATGTTTCTCTCGTACGATTAAAACCGTATAACTCAGATTATGCCTTCTGTAATCGTGGCTGTGACAATTGGGCTGAAACTTGATGGTTGAACGGTCTAAACGGGTTTACGTTAAAAGTTTTGGTTGTTCGGCGAATCTTGCAGATGGAGAAGTCATTGCCGGCTGCCTTTCAAAAGCTGGCTTCGAGGTAGTTGACGAGCCTCAAGACGCGGAAATCTTGCTTTACAACACGTGTGCGGTCAAATCTCCCACAGAAAATCGGGTCATAGACATCTTAAGAAAGGCACCAAAAGACAGGCGGCTCATAGTGACAGGTTGTCTACCTCTGATAAACTTTGAAAGATTAAAAAATGAAGTAGAATTTGATGGGGTGACGGGTCCAGCGCCGGGCGCCAAAATTGTTGAGATTTTGCGTCGTGTAGCTGCTGGAGAAAAAGTTGTTTCTTTGCTGGGAGTTTCCAAACCGAGTTTATGTCTTCCCAAGATTCCGGTAAACCCTGTTGTAAGCGTTGTACCCATCAACTATGGCTGCTTAGGGAACTGTTCCTACTGTTGTGTTCATTTCGCTAGAGGGCAGCTGAGAAGCAATTCGATTGATGAGATTGTTGGGAGGGTGAAGCAGGATTTGGTTTCTGGCGCCAAGGAGGTGTGGTTGACGTCTCAGGATACGGCGTGTTATGGGAGGGATATTGGAGCAAGTTTGGCGGGTTTGTTGAGGCGAGTCTGTGAGATTGGGGGCGATTTTTTTGTTCGGGTGGGAATGATGAATCCTGATCATGTGATTGGGATGCTTGATGAACTTGTTGAAGCCTACAAATGCGGGAGGGTTTTCAAGTTTCTGCATTTGCCTGTCCAAAGTGGGGACGATGAGGTTCTTGAGCTTATGAATCGGCGATACACCGTAGACGAGTTTAAAAGGATTGTTCAGGCTTTCAGGGAGGAGATTCCGAGATTAACGCTTTCGACAGATGTTATCTGCGGTTTTCCTGGAGAGAGCAGAGAGGCTTTTGAGCAGACAAAGAGGCTTGTGAGAGAGGTTCAGCCAGATATTGTTAATGTTTCAAAGTTTTTTTCGAGACCCCGCACGCCAGCAGAGAAGATGGTTTCTCTTCCTCCAGAAGAGGTGAACCGTAGAAGTAGGGAGGTGGCGGAGTTGTCTAGGAGGATTTCTTTTGAGAGGAACAGGGCGTGGATGGGTTGGGAGGGAACAGTTTTGTTTGATGAGAGAGGTAAAGGGGAGTCTTGGATGGGACGAAATTTCGCTTACAAGCCTGTTGTGGTTAAGGGTGGTGAGTCTTTGGTTGGACGTTTTGTTCAGGTTCGGGTGGTTAATGCTTTCTCCACCTATCTTGAAGCCGAGCTTGTGTGAAGACGGTTTAGCCTCCGCCCACTGGAGGAAGAATTGCAACCGTGTCTCCTTGTTTCAGTTTCGTGTCAAAGCTTTGTAGAACGTTGATGTTTTTGCCGTTTACGAGAAATGAGAGGAAACCGTGCACTTTTCCTTTTTTGTTGTAGATGTATTCTCTGAATTTTTTGCCGTATTTCTCAGAAAGCAGAGTCAGCAGTTCCTCAACAGTAATGACGCTCTGCAACTGGATTTCGTCCACTTTCTTGCCTGTTATCTCTCGCAGAGAAGTGAAAAACTTGACTTCGACTTTCATCTGTGCTCTATCCTTTTAGATGTTATCTTAATTTCTGGGGCGGAATTTATTCTATTCTATGCCATAATATTTTCTACTTTTGGAAGAGCGGTTAGTCTAGGCGGGTTTCGGTCGATTAAACTTAAATACCGCCACAAATTCTCAGAATAGCGGCACCACTCAGATTGTTGATTGAGCCGCCGTAGCTCAGTTCGGTAGAGCAACGGGCTGTTAACTCGTGGGTCTTCAGTGGCGGTTTCAGTTATTTTGCGTGGTCCAGCATCTTTGGGTTTTCTTAGTTCTAGTATGGCTGGCAACAAGAGGATGATTATGAATGCGGCTACGATTATGATCAAAAATATTAGCAGGTAGTGCAAAGGAATCAGATTCACGAACAAGGTGTCTTTGTTTTATCGGCTATCTGCAAATATAATACTTTCCAATAGGTAACCACTGGATGGTTGTGCTATGTTTTTCTGAAAAAAGCTGTTTTTCAACATAGAAGTATTATTAGTCTCCTAATATGCGGTGTTATTAGTGTCGAGGTTCTCTGTTATTTGATGAGTCTTTTTTTCATCAGGTTTATGGATATGATAAAGAAGAAAGGCGTCACTATTAGCATCCAAGCTAGGTTCAGGAGAATGGAAAGTTGAATGTTGCCAAGGGCTAAGTACCTAGTTACTACTACAGCGTTGGTGAGTGGAAGCAAAACTGTCGCAGCCACTTGCAGAAAGGGGGGCATAGAAGTTAAGGGGAAGAAGGTTCCGCTTAAAAGGAACATGGGAGTTATGAAGAGAAAGCTGGGGTAATTGAAGGAATCAATGTTTGGAACGATAGCTGTGAAGCACATGGCTATGGACGAGAAGAGGAGCCCAACAAGGAATGATATTGGAGGAATCAGCAGAAACAGTGGAGAAGGAACCACACCAAAGGCAACTATGACGCCCAAAACTATCGATGAATTGATAAGGCTCTTCGTTGCGCCCCACAGGATTTCACCTGTTATGACCTCTTCGATGGTGACGGGCGTGGCTATTATGGCGTCAAAAGTTTTCTGAAAGTACATTCGCACGAAGGAGGCGAAGGTGCATTCATAAAAAGAGGAGAACATCATTGAGACCGCAACCAATGCGGGAGCAATAAAGTTGATGTAAGGCTCGCCGTTGATTGGTTGAACAAAACCTCCGAGTCCAAAACCTAAAGCGAGTAGGTAAAGGACGGGCTCCAATAGTGAAGGAAGAAAATTGGTTTTGTAAGTTTTCATGAAAACATCTTTGTTTCTCATCCAAACCTTCCAAACACGGTAGCTAAGTTTAGGGACTTGAAAGAGCGAAACTATGTCACTCATCTTTAATCCCTCAAGCTTCTCCCCGCCAATTTCAAGAAGACATCTTCAAGGTTGCTGTCTCTTATCGCAGCACCTTTAAAAGAAGCTTCCTCAAGCACTTTGGCTAAGACGCCTCTGGGCTGATGGGCGAAAACGTGAATTCTGTCATCAACAACATCTATTCTGGCGTCAGGAAAAGTCTGTTTCAGGCAATCCATCGCTTCTTCACTGTAGAGAACTTCAAGCACTTCTTCTCCTACATGCTTCTTAACGAGCTCCGCTGGTTTGCCTTTTTCGATGATTTTGCCGTGGTCCATGATGATTATTCTGTCGCAGAGCTTAGCTGCCTCATCCATGTAATGAGTAGTCAGTATGACAGTGACTCCTTGTTTTTGCAGCTGTCGAATCTTGGTCCATGTGAGATGGCGAGCCTGCGGGTCCAAACCTGTTGTCGGCTCATCTAAAATTAGTATCTGGGGTTCATTCATCAAGGCTCTGGCGAGAATTAATCTGCGTCTCATTCCGCCAGAAAGGGAAGTTATTATGACGTCTCTCTTCTCTTCTAACTGCACAAACCTGAGGAGTTCTTTCGCTTTTCTTTTCGCTTTTTCTTTCGGAATGTCAAAGTATCGGGCGTAGAATATGAGGTTCTGTAGAACTGTGAAGTCTGGGTCCAGATTGTCTTCTTGGGGCGCCACACCAATCATGCTTTTTATTTCTCTGCCATGTTCTGTAACGTCCATTCCAACTAAAGTTAATTTGCCTCCGGTTAGGGGAGAGACGCTTTGAATCATTTTCATTGTTGTAGTTTTTCCGGCGCCGTTGGGTCCAAGAAAGCCGAAACTTTCACCTTTAAAGATTTCAAAGTTGATGCCGTCTACTGCAACGAGGTCACCAAACTTTTTTGTTAGATTCTCTGCTTCGATCAGAATCTCCCGCTTCATAAGAGTAGTTCCTGTGTTTAGATTCTTTTGTTTTCTGTTAGTGTTTTAGAGTTTAATAAACTATGGTGAATTCTAACCTCACTCGGAAATGTTTCTTATGGGTTTTACGAAAAAGAACATAGAAGTATTATTAGGAGCCTAATATAATGCTGATCAGATCTATGTTGCAAGTTGCTGAAAAGAAAAACCGAGACATCCACTTCTATCTCTCTTGCTCAAGTTCTTTGAGAAGCCGATTAATCCTGTTGAACTGAATGATGATATTTGTTAGCAAGTCAACGCTCTTTCTAAGGTCATGAATCTTGTGAAATTGGCTTTTTGTTCTATTCTCCGAGCCTCCTCATAGGCACTGAAAGAGACCGTTCATATTCGTAGATTACTCTCGAAGTCATAGTCCATGCTTCCAGCATTTCCGAGTCCACGCAGACAACCTCGTCCGCCAACTTGACCGCAGTTTCTGAGAAGTGACCATGAGGAAAGCCGCCGACAATTACTGCTGGTCTCCGCTTTGACTGAAGGCTGGAAACTGCGTCCTGAAGAGTTTTTTGTTTTCCCTCTCTGCTGAAGGCTAGGATGTAGTCGGCTTCTGTTTCGGTAAGGAGTTGCTGTAATGTTTTGTGTTCCAGCTTAAGCAGTGCCTCTCCTTCGGATGGAACCTTTCCCAGCTGGAATAGCTGTTCCATGAGTCCGATGAAGCGATTGTAGTTTCTGGGTAGTCGAGTGCTTGGATCAACTGTGATGACGTAGTCCTTGTTGGTGTGAACATATACTTTGAGCAATCCTTCCTTGTTGAGGGGGGAGCCTAGGGCTTCAAGTAGAGCAAAATGTGTTATGTCTGGGCGTCCTCTCTTCTCGTTATCATCTAGCCGCCTCATGGCTGAATGATGAAGTGATCTGTCAAGGAGAAGCTGTTTCGGAGGCTTTCTCTGTCTTTTCGAATGGTGCCTGACGGCGGGGTGACTCCACAAATCCTTAGGAACCGTTTCAAGAGCAGCCTCAGCTAATACGAGTATAAGCAAACTTGATCCCTAGACTAGAATCGAAGTTTTTATGATAAAAAGCTTAATCATTCTCAAAATTATTGCGTTTGCTTCGCTCGTGGTGCCTTCTAGATGTAATATCGATGGTCTCTAGTCTTCTTTATTCTGCCGAGAAAAATTCCAGCAAAATAGCCTAACCAATACTGTTCCTGTAGATCTAGGTCAGCCTCATCAAATGTTACGGCTTTCTCCTCAGAAATGGCTCCTGCTTTCTTAAATTTGTGAATAAGTCGCTGATGCATTTTAAATTGAATCCCAGACATAGACACCCTCCTTCTTTTTCCATATTTTTCTAATAGAATGCTCAAAATAAACCACAAAATGCAATAGCTTTTTGCCAACATTCACTAAGAGAATTCCACTAGTTAATATAACACACTTGTCACATATTAAGGGTGTGGCTTTAGACGTTAAATTTTAACCCAACCAACTAACGGTTAATATAAATTTAACCAACCAAACATGTGCGCACTAAAAATGAATAGAAGTCAAATGGGCAAATGCTTCATAATGATTTGGGCTAGAGCTATAGGTTACGCGTAGCACTCACGCGTCGCTTCGTTTCCAGCATTAAAGTATTGACCAAGATTTTCTCTTTATCGTTCTTAGCCATTTTCGCAAGTTGCTTAAGCTTGCGCGCTCCACGTCTTATGAGTCTCATAATACTCATCCACTAATTCATCAAAGGACTTCCTTCTTTTTTTCTTGCCAAAGATTCTCATATATTAACCCCTCTCATATACTCCGCGGATGCAATTATTAATAGTATTTACGTGAATAAAAAATTGAGAAAATGCAATTTTACATGCCAATTTTTTTGCTAGTTTCTGCTTTTTCGTAGCTTCCAACTATCCAATATTCTGTGCCACATTTTATGCAGCGAGCTCTCTCCAGCCAACTCCTAAATTTCTTTTTATTAGAAAAATACCAATGCTCTGAATTTTGATCGGCTCCACAATATGGACAAGTTATGCCTTTTTTCTGCGTTTCCTTTTTCTTTCCACCGAAGCCCTGATCAAAAATACCCATTGCAAAGCCCTCGAAAAGGTTTGAAAGTATACATTCTGTTTCAATTAACATATACTTAATAGTTACTATCGAAAAATGGACCTTAACGATGTCAAAAAAGCTTCAACATTAACAAAAGAAAATGCGCGCTAGTTTGCAAGATTGACCAACATTTCCCTTTCTCAACTGTCTTCTGTATAATATTACTGCCAATAGTGCGATTATCATGAATAATGGCAAAATTGGGAAAAAGGGAAATTCGGGTATCACTTCTGTCCCAATGATTTGAACATTTCTTGTGATTTGCATTTCGTAGGTAAAGTAAATGGATGCGTGTGTAGCATTGTCTTTTCGTATCAACTCTACTGGAGGGTCACCATCTATCAGCACAGTGAAGTTCCCCCAAAGTAGATTATTTGGAATAGTAACATTACAGTAGCCGGTCGTGACGGACTCGCCCGTAACTTCAAAGCTGATTTGTGCCAGTGTCTGGTTGAAGATGAAATGCGTTACGCTTGAGCTACTGAATATGATGACTGGATATTGGACGTTATCCCAAACAACATCAAAAACTGTGTTAGGCAACAACTCGGTGTTTATCTCCTCTCCCACAGATGGAATTGTCGTTGTATATTCGTGAGTCTGCTCCTTTGAAATTGTGTCCTCATGTGTTTCTGTATGCAAGACCTCAGTTTCGCTAATTGCTTCTATCAATAGTTCATAGGTGGACCAAGTCTCTGAGGTACCAACCAGACGAGTAGTGTAATTTCCCGCCATCGGATCAGGAACTGTCACGATTTGAGCGTCTCCTACCCATACAAATGTGGCACCTGAAATCTGTATTTCGAGTTCCCCTGTTTCATAGTTCTGTCCCACGTGTCTATCAGCAGGGTCGTATACATGTAGATCGGCACCAGATGCGAGTGTGAACTTCAGCTCATCCAATACGCGTGGGTTATCTTCACTGTCATACAGTATAGGCGAAGAAATAGAAGCCATATCTGCAAAGAGCGCTGGAAGCTCAGTCTTTATTAGGGTCCAATTAACCTCTTGTTCAAGCTGAATGGTTGCATTCCACCTGTTTGGGCATTCTACGCTAACAGAGGTTGACGGTTCTGCTAGTTCTTCAATCAAAACCTTGCGCCAGAAGACTTCCACCATGGGCTTCGAAACTGGCGATGCCGTTAAACTCGGAATTTTCGTCACTTCAAAAGTAGCGGTAAAGTTGAATGTTCCTGTTGTAAATGGTCGAAAAGTGTAGAACTGGATTGCCGATGGACCTTGTTGATATTCCATCCAGTCAGCGTCATTACTCCAAGATATCAATTCATAATTTAGAAGAATTTCTTCTAGCCAAACTATAGGAGTGAATCCTATAATCACAGATAACTCATTCGCATCTTCAGGAATTGGTCCCTCCACCCACAGCGTCACGTTCACTACTTGTTCAGTGGGGAAGTCGACAACTTTCTCAGGAGATACGTGTCTTTCAACGCGGAAACCAGGCGTCACATAAATTGGGTCTTCAGAATTACCGCCCACTCCCCACCAGCGATTCGGCGGAAGCGACTCGTACCGCCATTCATAGATTGGAGGTCCCATTATGTCTGGCTCTACATAAGGGACAAATTGCAGATTTGTCTCTGCCATTATTATGGGGTTATTTATTGGTTCGCCGATATAGTTTCGAATATTCCACCAGTAGCCTTCATAGCACTCTAGAGGAATGTTACTAATGGTGTCTTCCCAAGTCCAGTAGTTCCAGGATTCACTCATATCTGCAATTGCTCCTGCTGATTGTGCTGAACCTAACGGCGCCATGCTAGCAACACAGACCAAAAGAAGAAAATAAATCAACAGAACTGCCTTTACTTTCACGCAGCTCACTCAGCAGCATTATTTATTCACAGTTCAGTTTTTATGATTTGTGGAAGAAATTTTGATTGGATTCCAATATTCTGGGCACTTAAATCTTATCGCTAAGAACAATTTTCCACACCTCTGATACAAAACCATCACACTCAGTTATCCCTATTAGAAGGTTAAAAAATGGAAGCTCAGTCAGAAGTCTGGTTGTGTGTGCGTGTCTTGTACACGTGTATGTATGTATATGAGATAGAATTGGAGTAGGAGTAAATACGTGAATGTTTGGGTTTGGGGTTAAATTTTAACAACCCAACCAACCAACCCCAAACATGACACTCAATTTTTCTGTCATTTATTGGAAATCAATATTGCTGATTCATAACTCTTTTACCCTTCAAAACTTAATGAAAACCGTGGAACTCCATGGGGAGATAAAATGCCTAGGAAAAAACTGCTAATTGTGTTGCTTTTGTTTCTGTTCCTAATGATTATCCCCCTCGGTCAAGCTACAACAATCACTTCATGCACATTTGATAAGGATACGTACAAGCAAGGCCAATCAGGCTACATCACAGTAACCATATACAATGATGAAGAGTACAAAATCAGAGTCACGGAACTAACTGCCACCATCAATTACTACTACTATGACGGATACGATTATACACAGAGATTCTCAACTAATATCACTTTGCCCGTTGAAATTCAGCAAGGAAATTCAAGAACCTTATACATTCCATTCAGTTTACCGAGTTACATTGCTTCAGGCCACACAAGTTTATATGTGAAAGCCGTATCCGAAGGGTGGAACCTTGAGTCAGAGAGGTGGGTCGGTTCAGAACATCCAACTTATCAACCGTTACTTTATATTGAATCCCCCTATAAAGAACAATTAGATGAAAAAATCACGATTAACGAACAACTAGCGGGGCAATTAGAGGAACAACAGATAAAAAACAAAAACATCACAAACATGATGTTAATTTTAGGAGCAACAACTGTAGTTTTCGCAATAATGACGATTTTCCTATTTTTCATCAACAGAAGACCAAGAATTTCGATGCAACGCACAGTATATTCCTAAAATAAGATGTGACAAAAATAAGCCCTTTTAATCCCGCATCCAACCAAGGATTAAATTTTAACCCCCCCAAACCCAAACATATACGCCTACTCCCCTTCTCCCTTTCATATACATACATACACGTGGACAAAACTCGCACGCACACGCACACGCGCGCACACGCGTAGTTACTTATTTCCAAACATATAAGAGAATGTAAATAAACGGCAATATCAAAGTAATAAACCAAACTATTCCAAATATTGGAATTTTTTTGCGGCTTATGAAACTTCGGCTGTCCTTAACTTTCTCAACGAAAAAGTAATAAAATCTAGAACGTCTCAATATTTCGTCATTTAGTTTTTTATAATATTTCTTTATTTGTTCTGGATTTTTGAACCGATATTGTTCCAGCTCGTCTTTAGTTATATCTGCTAAAACCGCATAATATCCAAAATTAAAGAAAGAATAAATGTCAAGCATAACCAGAGAAGAATAGACAACTATGATAATCAATATTGACCAAAATGTCTTTGGGATGTTACTACTCATGGAGAAAAGTATTGTATAAAGACCAAAGGTTGCTGCAACAACAAAACTTGCATGAGTAGTTGCTCTATCCGAATAAAAATCAAGTAATCCTGTTAACACAGCACAATCTTCTGAATTAGTCATTTCACTTTCATAATTAGATAAGCACATTTTAGCATAAAACTTTAGCATTCATGCTTTTGTAGAGTTTGTGGAATTCTATTAAAGCCAGTTTATAACTGGTCTATAATGGATCTATTTGGCTTTTTAAAAGGGAAAAAGATGGTGAAAATTGCGAAAAACAGCGCTTTTTCATAGTTTTTTGATGATTTTTTTGGTTAAAGTGCACATTTTTAGGTAGTTACTAATCTGCTGATCTTGTTTTCCAGATCGAAAAACGAT
>SMTZ1_10002559_pt1 | contig 18283 bp, 19 predicted proteins | sample DeeMarSWOR136_30_FD_25667 | JGI IMG/M metagenome (IMG submission 25667)
GATGGTGGAGTGATCAATGAGAATTAGCGGCAATACCATCTTGATTACCGGCGGAGCCACCGGAATAGGTTTCGCTCTGGCAGAAGCCTTCATCAAAGCAGATAACAAGGTGTTGATTTGTGGGAGAAGGAAAGCCAAGCTGAAAGAGGCTGTGGAGAGACTACCCCAGGTACACGCGAGACAATGCGACCTGTCGAAAAAGGAGGACCGTGAATCCTTCTGCGGCTGGGTTAGGGACAATCACAAAGATCTGAACATCCTGGTGAACAACGCTGGGATTCAAAGGGCCATCAACATGAAGAAAGGAACGGTAGAACTGTTCAGCGACGAAGATGAAGTCCAAATCAACTTTGCTGCTCCAATTCACCTATCGGCATATTTCGCACCGCTGCTTCTGAAAAAAGAGAGGCAGCGATCATCAATGTTTCCTCAGGCCTGGGTTTCGTTCCGATAGCTGCCATGCCTGTATATTGCGCCACCAAGGCGGGAATCCATATGTTCAGCATATCCCTGAGGCACCAGCTGAAAGATACTCCAGTGAAGGTATTCGAAATAGTGCCGCCTGCGGTTCAAACGGAACTGGGCAAGGGCACCACGGATGAATCGGAACAGGAATACAGGGGCATCCCGCCGTCTGAAGTGGCCAGAGTTACCCTCAGGGCCCTCAAGAACGACGAATACGAGATAGTTATCGGCGAGGCGAAGGGTCTTGTGGAGGGATCGAGAAAAGACTTCGAAAGCGCGTTTCAAGAACTCAACAGTTGGTGACGCTGGCTGGAAATCAGATGCCGCCACGATAGGCAATCACATACATGCTAATACGAGGCGTCGGCCAACAAAAGTCCAGATTGTTCAATCAGGCACAACAAAGGGGCCGGTGTTCTGTGGAGACCCGCCCCCTTTGTTTTAGAGCCTGAGCCGCATTTGCACTCAGGCCTTAGCCTTTTCGTGGCCCAGTCGGTACCGCCTCTCATTGGAGAGGACGCGCTTGCGCAAGCGGATGTTCTTGGGTGTGACTTCCACCACCTCATCCTCGGCAACGAAGTCCAAGGCCTCTTCCAGGGTCATTCGCAGCGGCGCGGTGAGCTTGGTGGCAATGTCCCCTGTGGACGAGCGCACGTTGGTCAGTTTCTTCTCTTTGCACACGTTCACGATCAAATCGTTATAACGCGCGCAAACCCCGACGATCATGCCTTCGTAGACGGGCGTGCCGGGCTCGATGAAAGTCAACCCTCGTTGCTGAGCATTGTTCAAACCATAGGTGACTGCCACACCTGTTTCGGCGGCGACGAGGACCCCGGTGCGCGTGGACTTCAACTCTCCTCGCAAGGGTTCGTACCCGGTAAGGATGTTGTTCATCACCCCGTTGCCTCTCGTCACTTTCAGGAAGAAGCTCCGGAAGCCAATAAGCCCCCTCGTTGGGATATTGAACTCCAGATGCACGCGTCCCTGCCCATTGCCACGCATATCTGTTAGCCGCGCCAACCGCGAGGCAAGATTCTCTGTCAGCATACCGATGGCTTCGTTGTCTGCGTCTAGCACCAGCAACTCATAAGGCTCTAGCTTCTGCCCGTCAACGACCTTTACGATAGCCTCAGGTTTGGAAACCTCGAACTCATATCCCTCCCGCCGCATCGTTTCAATGAGGATGGCCAGGTGCAGTTCCCCTCGCCCAGAGACCAGAAAGACGTCGGCACTGTCGGTTTCCTGCGCTCGCAAGCTTACATTGGTGTGGAGCTCTGCGAAGAGACGCTCCTGCAGTTGCCGCGAGGTCAAGTATCGCCCGTCTTGTCCGGCAAAGGGCGATGTGTTCACACCTAAGGTCATCTGGACTGCTGGCTCACCGACATCGATACCGGGCAGCGCTTCTGGTCGGTCCACCGCGGCTATGGTGTCGCTAATTGCCACCCGCTCCAGGCCACTCAGGGCAACAATTTCCCCCGCCTCTGCCTCACCCACCTCCCGTCGCTTCAGCCCCTCAAAGACGAAGAGTCTGCTGACTTTGTGTTGTGTCGCCGTGCCGTCCTGTTTGAGGCACGCCACCCAATCTCCTACCGACACCTTCCCCCGAGCTATGCGTCCCACAGCGATTTGGCCCAGATGACTGTCATAGCTCAGTGCTGATACTAATAGTTGGAATGCGCCCTGAACATCGCCAGACGGCGGTGGGATGTATCTAAGTATCGCCTCGAAGAGGGGAGCCATGCTCTTGGGTGAGTCTTTCAGGTCTGCCAGAGCATATCCAGCCTTGGCAGCGGTATAGATAACAGGAAAGTCTAGTTGCTCGATTTGTGTGGCCAACTCCAGGAAGAGGTCCTTTACCATGTTGACCACCTCTGTCGGCCGTGCCATAGGACGGTCGATTTTGTTTATCACCACGATGGGCTTGAGCCCCTTCTGTAGGGCGTGCCGCAGCACGAACCCCGTCTGGGGCATCGGGCCATCCATTGCGTCAATGACCAAAAGGCACCCATCGGCCATGTTGAGGACCCGTTCTACTTCACCGCTAAAATCGGCATGACCGGGCGTGTCAATAATGTTGATCTTCACGCCTCGAAAGGTGATAGCCGTATTCTTGGCAAGGATGCTCATGCCCTTTTCCCGCTCAAGCTCGTTACTGTCCATGATTAGCTCACTGACCTGCTGATTGTCACGAAAGATATGGCTCTGCTTGAGCATGGCGTCCACCAAGGTGGTCTTCCCATGGTCTATGTGTGCGATGATGGCAATATTCCTTATGTTCTGTGACATTGCATGATTACTCCATGAAAAGAGCCGGCCCGAAAGGCCAGCACACTCAAACTATTATAGCACAAGCGAGAGCCAATAGTCCTGTGACATCGATGCTTTGAAGACCCGGTTGACGTTTAGGACGAAGTAGAGTTTTCCATTTGCCGCAGTGCTGGCCTTTGTGCTCCCAGATTTCTCCAGCCGTGGCAAGAACTGTCAGAACGCCACAAGAAGGTGGCCTTACGCTCCATTACCGGCCACGCCAATACCACGGAAGCCTGTCCGTTCTGTTTCCTCTTCCCACGGAACAGGTCGGGAGTCGCTCTTATATTGAAACTTGACACCAGCCCGCGAAACGATCTTTTCCTTCTCAGCTCGATCAGGTGGCCTGTCTTAACAATTCTCGGGAATGTGATGCCTTGACAGCCACAGAGCAGGGTTGTAACCTACCTTTAGGAGTTGACATGGAATCTTCGAGACCGGACCTTGTGGCGATCTGTACGGTTCAGGGTGAACTTGCTGCCCAGGTTATCAAGTCGCATTTGGAGAGCGAGGGAATCCCAGTTTTGCTCAAATATGGGGGCGGAGGCAGAGTCTTTGGCTTGACTGTGGACGGTTGGGGAGAAATAGAAGTTCTGGTGCCGCAGGAGCTTGCTGAAGAGGCAAAGCACATAATCGAGCCCCAAGAGGCTGGAAGGGCTGAGGAATAGAGGGCTTAGCGGTTTGTGTAATCCGCTACATCCAGCGGAGCGAACAAACACTGAAGGCTTGACACCATTGACAGCAATGGAGAAAACACTACAATTCGACTTGGAGCGAATGTAGAGGGAAACGAGGGGATAGTCCCTGAAAAGAGGTTAGAGAGGGGGTAACAGGATGGGTGCCAAAGGAAGAAAGAATGTGAAAAAACCTAAGAAGCAAGTATTAGAAAAGAAGGCACTAAAGGCAGGGCAGAACAAGAGATAGATGCACCCACGATGGGATTTCAATAGTGCTGACAAGTAGGGATGAAAATTGCCTATATGTTCAGAAGGTCACATTCGCTTGTTTTGTTCAATCCACAGTCGGGTCTTGCTTATTGGCCTCCCTCCATTGTATAGCTAACTGCTTAACATTCTGGGGGCATGGGGCTACCTCAACTGACTGGGGGTGATATGTTCGTTGTTTGCGGGAGTGGGAGGTAGAGACAAAGTTGAGTTGGGTTAGCGACGATGGAGGCGCTGAAAGAGGTGAGATGGAGGATGTGCTTCGATAGCTAGTCATGACCCATGAAACTTAATAGGAGACTGCTGAGGAAGTCTCTCTTTTGCATATGAGGGGCATGGCCATAGCCTGGGAGGATCTCTAGACGTGCCTCAGGTATCAGGGCCTTGGCCTTGAGTGCCCCGGCAAGAGGATAGTAGGGATCATGGCGCTTCCACACAATGAGAGTGGGCACCTTGAGGGTTGGCAACTCCTCAAGGCACAACCAATCCTTGTCCTCACCGTTATTCCTCAGGAACTTGGGATAGGGTTGGGGACGCCCCAGGACCTTACGCACGGCCCAGATTGCAGTGGCCAGAAAGCTTCCCCAGCGGGTCAGCCTGCTGAACCCCACTGTATTGACCAGAGCCAGCCTGCGGACCATTTCTGGGTGACGAAGGGCAATCTCCAGACATACCCTACCCCCCAAGGAATGTCCTACCAGAACTTGGGGACCCAAACCTAGCGTCTGCATAAACCCCAGAGTAAATTCCACGAAGTCTGACAAATAGTGGCCGCTGATATCCCTGCTGCTCAGGCCATAGCCTATCAGGTCGAGAGCATAGAGGCTATAGGAGCCGGAGAGCGCAACCATAGTCCTGAGCCAGTCCCGGGAGTCGCTAGCGCCGCCATGCAACAGAACAACCGAGGGACCGCTGCCTGCCTTTAGGTAATGCGCCTGATGATCACCGACCTTGACCTCAAGACTTTGGATAGCGCTTTCAGCTTGCAGCTCAGTAAAGGTCTGGTAACGATTTGCCATACCAATTCTTTTGATGGTAATACACGGAGTGCTCTGGGTCAATAGTAATATCCCCACAACCAGATGTTACCCCCATTAATTGCACAGAATAGCGAACTGTGCGATCACCGAGTTAGACGTAGAAGTTGCTGGATGGTTCGAGTCTTCTTAGGTAGCGGGGGTTGGGCTTGAACCAACGGCTTCGGGTTATGAAGGCAACGGGTTACAATCGCAGATCCCCAATTGCACAAAGTGACGTTCTGTTTAATGGATGGCAGACTTGAGGAATTCGAATCTCCGTCGTGGAGCCAAGTCGGAGTAGAACTGGAGCAGATTGAACATTTCGACTTTTTGTTGCCTGTGAGCGGCCTCGAAAGGTCCTTTTTTCACGGAGTGCTGAACTTACAGGGAGCTATCAGCTAACGTTTTCGGGGTTGCCGAGGTCGCCGAAGGCAATTTAAAAGAAGCCTAGCGAAGTCGGCAACCCCGTGTTAGCTGAAGTCAGCCGCTTTTCATAATGCGTCCTGCATCTCTGACTAACTCGTCTTCGCTACCAAAGCGAAGGCTGAGGTGTCATGTGCCTCGTAAGCGCGAATTCGGTAATAGCCATCCCGGGTGCGCGGCCACGTATGTAACTCTACAGCGAACGCGCATTGGCTGTATGGCCCATACGATTTCCCCTGCCATACCACCTGTTGCAGCAGATCATTGACTGGGAACGACTGTGTAGTTGGAGCCGAAGCCGGCGTCGTCGAACTCATCGATGCGACTGGCACTCCTGAAATCCCGCGCTTGACCGCAAGGTCGTAGTGATCCAGGAATCCATTGGGGTGGTAAGCGACGTAGGTAAGGACCACACTGTCGGTTAGTTTATTCTGGTATTCGAGGAACTGACATTCGGCAGCGGCTACTCCTCCAAGAGCAACCGACTGGATGTCTGCCACAGTATCGCTATTATCAATGTGCAGATGCAGGATGATGCTCCCATCCGTCTCCACATGCAGCGCATCGTCCACAGGCCATACACCCGTAGCCACTGGGCCCGTCGGCAAGAAGTACTTGAATCCGGCTGCCGCTGGGGTCACCTTGTTCCCCGCAGCGTCGAACATCTGCAGCCGGAGTTCATATTTCCCATCCTCCAGCCCGGAAGTGTGCCAGATGGCAAAGGCGCGGTCATCGCGATTGATGATGACCCAATCCTTAATGGGATCTGGAACCAAGAAGAGGTGGCTCTCTGCTCCCACGGTGTTCGGCCCCAGGTCATCGGCCACGATGGCGGGTTTCCCAGCGACCATGGTCAGATACCGGTGTATAATGGGCGTATTGATGTCAGTCCAGCCAGTGGTGCCCTCTTTCCGGTAGGACCACCGGTAATACCACACGCCAGCGCCACGCAGACCATCGTGGAACTGCATCTGAATGTCCAGCCTCGTGCCGTATGGATCGGTGCCCTTGTAGAGCCCGCGGTTGGGATCAACAACAGCGGGGGGTTTGATATGTGCCTGCTGAACGTCATACCAGCCGTCCCAGCCGATGCCCAGGGGCATGACGTAGAGCCCCGGCCTGTCCGCTGGCACTGGATCAAAGCAAGCATAGGCATCTGGGTCGGTGACGATGAGAGTGACGTTAGTGCCGCTTTTATAGTTCCAGTAAGTATAGCAGGGGATAGGACGAGGCGCATAGACATTCTTCAAGGTACCCCCGATTGTCTGCCTGACTACAAAATAGAGGTCGGGCTCCTCAGTTGGACACCAGAAGACGATCGACTTCTGAAAGTGCCCCGTGGCGTCCGTGTGAGTGGTGCCAAGCGACGTGACGGTATAGCAGAAGAGATGCGAGAACCACAGGCACATAAGGGGCTTGAACACAACCGCTTTCTCAAGGAGCAGTTGGCGGAACCTTGCCGTGGGGGCCGACTGGATTTCAGCGAAGCTGATACCGGGGACCCACTCCGCTGCGCTGGATGTCTTGAGGCGTGCTTCTGACATAGCGGACTCCGATGCTGCGCTGGCACCGGATGACCACTCCATCAGCCTCGGCCTAGTCTCGACCGGCGGTGGCGGTGGTGGCGGCGGTATAACCTCGGGCGTTGGTATAACCTTGGGCAGGGGTATGACCTCGGGAGGCCACCGCCAGATCCTTCTGAGCAGCTCTTCGCGGATCTTCTCGATGATGCTGTCCGGCAGTGTGACAATGCACCTATGGTAGTCTACTTCATAGATCTCTACCTCAGCATTGCAGATGGGTGCATAGACAGTGGTGTCAGCGTCTGCGACAATCTCCTTCTTCACGTCGCCCATGATGTGGTAGATGATCCCGAACCAGCAGCCCCAGTCGGGCTTGAAGATCTCAAAGGGGACTTTCACCTCGGAGCCGAGGTCGACGTGAATCATCTGGGTGCGCGCCCGAAAGTCGCGCAGCCTCCTTATCTCTTCGGTCTCCGGGCCGACTACCACCTGAAACCGGCCACGCTCGCCAAAGCCGTAGTCGGTCTTAAGGGGAGCTTGCCCCTCCACATCGAGAGGTTTCGAATCCAGTAGCTCGCCGGACGGACTGAACAGATATGCCCTAGCAGGCGGCCGTTCCTCACCTTTTTCCAGCCCCTTGAAGTCAGCCTTGACTAGGAACTTTGTCTCGCGCTTTTCGCGCTTCCTTCTGGTCACTCTTTCTTCCATTTTCGGTCTCCTTTGCAGTTCAGATTCTTGATTAAGCCGATCCACCTAACCGCCAGGGCCAATGTCGTGCAATTCGGGATAGATAGTGCCGTCATATCCAATATAGATGCTTCTGCTGCCAACGGTGATCATATAGAACGGGTAGTATGGTGAGCGAGACTCTTCACAAGGCCGCCAGACCATGATAGGGTAGAAGCAGAATGCACCCTCGCGTATGATTAACTTGCCGAGCTTCTCTCCTAGCTCAACGGGTTGGCTTAATACCTTCTTTATTACGCTCTCGCGATCAACGAAAGGCTGCCTAAGCGGTTCGACAAAAACTTGGCCCCCCCGGAAGTTACCGTAAAGCCCATCGATAGAGAGCATTGCCGTCACAGCCCGCTTTCTTGCCATGGGCACCAGGTAGTAGAATGTATCCGGCAAATCCAGGCGTTGTACTAGGATCGGCCGGATGGGCTGTGCCCCTTCCAGCGCTTTGGCGAAAAGTTCGTCCTGATACAGGTCATGCCTATCGATGCCCTTGAACACCAATCCCATCGCCTCATCGCTCTCTATAAGGCGATCCCCCTTGGCCCAGAATTCCTCACGCTTCATGCTCAACTCCCCCAGTCTTGGCGGCTCGGGATCAACTACGCTCACGTACTGCTTGTGCCCGACACCCCACACATCGCAGCCGGTAAGATACGTATCCTTCCAGGTTGGATCATAGACAACATACTCGTTGGCAATCCCGCGATTGCCCCCGGTCCCGCATCCATCTGCGCCACTGTGCGGAGGCGGAGGCGCAGTTGCAGGGTTATAGAAGCTCGGGCTCGGCGGCCAAGGGTTGTTGATCCAGAAGCCATTGATGGTGTAGGTAGCGCCTGGGACCGGTTCAACATCGCAAGATACACCGCGCACCGCAATCCAATGCGCACAGCCGAAGACTAGCGTCCCTGTGGACACGTTGTATTTCCAGAGAGTATAGACGATTTTCTGCGAGCCTTCAACCTCCGTGTCCTTGGCATAGACCACGAAAGTATTGGTGAAGGCCGGGGGCTTGTAATGTCTCAGCGTGTAAGCCAGCCCATCTGGATCAGTCGCCCACCCAGGCTGGGTATTGTGGCTGTGATTGGAGGCATATAGAACGTTCTGGTCAAGCAGCCCTGCGCCGATCGAATCAAGGATCATTTGAGCTGTAGCACCACCGCAATAGTAGTCTGTATCCTGCTGATGGTACCCTGTACCAGTGTTCTTAGTCCATGCCATATCTAATTACCCCCTTCTGATTTGTTAGGTTGAGCTTAATACATACTTCATACAGCAACCATCACCTCCTTCAAGCCGCCAAGCGATATGTCGCCTAATAACTGTATAGAAGAACTCATGGTTCGCCTTGGGTTTCTTTCCAAGAGGATTTTCGGTCATAACTGTTTCTCAGTCCCTTCCCTATCTGATAACTCATTTAGAATATTCACTACCATGGGCATCATCTATAACATAAAGAAACTAAAAACGTGCCTCCGCAGGGAAGCACGTTTCGTATGAATGCTTCGCCTTCGGCAGCCCGGCCGTCATAACTTTCTAAGTCTTAGACCCGAGGCTTTGCGCCCCCGCCTTTCAGCGGGTTTGCCCTTTTCGTTGCCTATTCGATTTTCAGATGCTATACTTCTAACACATTGCTTATCGCTTGTCAAGCCCTTATGCGGGCATTTCCCATGTCAACTACCGCGGCTATGCCAAAACCCGCGCCTGCTGGCTGCCAGGACGCTAACAAGCCCAAAACCAGCTGCCGCAGGCGGACTATGCGATAGCATCTCGAAAACCTTCTCTGCCAGAGCCCTCACGTGCCCAACAGACATTGAACAACAAGCCAAATTGTATAGGTTAGGCCAATCTCTGCCGTAGGTATTGGATGCCCCGACTCCCTTCGGGGTCTCCATCTCACAATCACCTGGCTAGCAGCGGTAGCTTCGCTTTGACCACGAAAACCATGCCAGACACTTTGTGGCGCTGATACAGAGCGGTGGGACGGCACGGTGAAACACTTAAACTACAAACCGGTGGAGGTCAACTACCGGGTGCAAAACGTTCTTGCCAAGGCCATCAACACAGACGAGGCCCTGGTGGAGGAGTCCCAGGAGCGCCTCCGGGACATGCAGGTGATCCCGGATGAGAGGCTTACCCAACGCCATCTGGCCCACCTGAACCTGGCGCGGACGATCGCCGATAAGGTAATAATCTTCAGTTAAGTAGCCGGTGTCCATGCCGCTATCATCCCACCACCCAGCGATCGCACCAGGACGGCAGGGCTCTACGGCAGAACCACCCAGGCTGCTGCCACTTATCTGAGGAATGCCAGAAATGAGCTCTTCACCGTGATCAAGCTAAGGGAGCAGGGGACAGCCCCGGAACTTGTGATGGTGGCAACCAGTGCTGTGGGGAGAGAGAGTTCAGAGAGATAAACCGGCGGACGGAGGTCGGCACCAGATGGAGAGATGAAGGCGCGGAGAGGGTCGCCAGGCTTCTGGAGGAGGTAAGGCCCAGTGGAATCAGGCTGGAATTCTAAGGCGGACATGTTGACATCTTGGGGAGGTGACATACTATCGATTAAGGGTAATCCCGTGGGGAAGTCTGCCGGGACCCGCGGAAATGTCAGTTCTTTGACATGCTGCCAAATATTGGATAAACTAACGGATAATGTGCTCGTTATTAGACCTTTGGAAAGTCCAAAGTAAGGAGGAAAATATGTAGACCAGTATATAGGAAAACATACAGACCTATGTAAAGGAAAAGTAGACCCTGAGATACCAAAAACTAAACAAAGGAGGCTATTGTGGAGGAAAAATTCAAAAGAGGACCCAATCCGTTTGAGCAACCTCAAATCGGAATGGAGCATGTTCCCCCCTATCTGAAATTTCAACCCGGGGAGGAGAATAGGTTTTGGACCCTTGACCGTATGCATTCCCCTGAACCCTTTTACCCCCTGGAATATGAGACCTCATTCATAGCTCTTGCCGAGTACGCAGATTCTACCGGAATCGAACTCAACAAACTCCCCACAAGTCATGGGCAGGCCTATCGCGTGCTCAATGGTTGGTGTTGGGTTGGCGATATAGATGTTTCTGGTCCTGAAGAGATCGAGCAGCGAGTGCCCAAGTTTATGGAAATAGCGGAAAGGTGGTATTCCAGGTGGGAGCAAGCTGTGGCGGAGGCAGAGGCGCCTAATATCAAGGCCGCAGATTGGCTTCATAGCTTTGACTTTGAAACAGACCCAGACTTGAGTGATCCCAAGCAACTGTATACACTGATAGAGCGCTTTGATGCCATATTGTCAGCCCTGTACCGAAGCGCGGAGTCCCATCTCCAGATTATGGTTCTTCTGTTCGTCAAGAAATTGGAGCTTTACGGTTTGTGCAAGGAGCTTATCCCCGGGACTGATGATGAGGAAGTTAGTAAGATGCTCCAGGGTTTCGGCAATAAGCTCATGGAAACGGATGCCGCATTCTGGAACCTCGGCGAGCTTGCCCACACTCTTGGGGTGGCTGACGTAGTTAGAGGACCACTGGAGGATGTTGTTCCAGGGCTGGAGAAGACGGATAACGGCAGGAAATGGCTGGAGGAGTTCAAGAAAACCGTGCAAGAGTATGGCATGAGGCATGTCGGGGGCTGTTATAATCTCATGCCCGTCAGTTGGATGGAGGACCTTGACTATCCCATTTCTTTTGTCCGCGGCTTTATGGCGAAAAAAGAACGGGGGGAGAAGCTGGTTCCCAAGGAGGAGTTGGAGGCCGAGAGAGAGCAAGCTGTTCAGGCGTTTCGAGCCAAGCTAAAGAGCGACGAAGATAAGAAAAGATTTGATGAAACTTTAGACTTGGTACAGAGGCAGTACCCTTGGTATGAGGATCATAACTTTCTCTATGAAGGAAGAATAGGTACCGGTGTCCACCTGAAGATAATAGAACTGGGCAGGAGGCTGGTAAATGAGGGCTATCTGGACGAGCCCTATGACATAGGCTATTTGCTGTTACATGAACTCAGGCAGCTACTCTATGAATTGGTGCTGAAACGCTTGGAGTTTCGCAAGTACAATATGATGGATGTCAGGCCGATAATAAAGGAGCGCAAAGAGATCAGGGAGAAGCAGATTCAGTGGGAGCCACCTGTGGTGGTCGGCTTAAGCCCGCTTGTGCCGCCTGAGAACCCGCTCACGGTGCTCATCTTTGGGGCAACGCCAGAGAATATCGAAAGGGCTTTTGCGGTATATGAGAAGCCAGAGGAGGTTTTGGAGATCACCGGGCTTGCTGCTTCTCCTGGAGTGGCTGAGGGATTGGCCAGGGTTCTCGTTGACGTAAGCCAGTTGAAGGAGGTTCAACCCGGGGAGATCCTTGTTTGTAGTTCGACGAACCCCATGTGGAATCCGGTATTCGGGCAAGTGAAAGCTGTCGTTACAGATGTCGGTGGCACTATGGCCCATGCCGGCATTGTTGCTCGTGAATATGGACTTCCGGCTGTAGTCGGTACCGGGCAAGCAACTAGAATCATCAAAACAGGCGACAGGATAAGAGTAGATGGCACTGCCGGAATCATAACGAAACTAAAGTAGATTTAGCTAACGGCTCCGCGCTGGTCTGGGTTTGTCTAAGGCTATTGTATCGGAATAGCGATGTAGAGGTTTGCTGCCTCGTTGGATGGTCTTGCCATCCAACGAGGCAGCTATGATTTTGACTTGAAGATTGTGGGCAGCCAAAGCAGTGCCGATGGCCGGGCGGGCTCAGAATCGGCGTCCCTTCTCCTCCCAAATTTTTCTCAGCCCGAAATCATCGGCTATTACCTTATAGCAAACGTAGCCGCAAGCGCCGCGAACTCCAGCACCATCATGAGCCCCTGCTGAGGAATAGTACATATTCTTCACTGGCATCCTGTAGCCTGAAAGCTCGGGAATCGGCCTGAACCGACCCATCTGAGAGGCTATCTGATCTCCCATATCCAGAGTCCCGTAAATCATATTTGTGTTTCTCTTCTCCACAAGATTTGGGGTATTATCAAAAATGCCGATGATGTTGTCTTCAGTCATATCGGGTGCGTACCATTGCCACTGCCTTATCATCTCCTTGGACCACTCTTCTGCCATGTTATGCCATTGCTTATCAGTGAAGATTCTGGCAGGACAGGTGATGTCCTCCACCCCAGCACTGTGCTTCCCCGGCGCCGCCTTATATGGCACCCACCGTGTATCTTCCCAAACAACCATGCCTATGTTCTTCCCGTATCCATAGGCCCAAATTTCAGCCTTCCATTTTGATGCCATATAATCCGGGTCCTTTACTATAAGTGTCTTGTTGGCACAAAGATCGAAATCTGGATCATAGTCACTGGCTTTGTATTTTGGCAGCTCGTGTAAGGCAACGTTAGCCCAGTGAATCTGTCCTCGATTATATCTGATATTAGCTGCCCTGCGTGCGATCTTTGGGCTTACCCATTCGCGGCCGATTAGTCTGAGTATGGTCTGGGTTGGATCAATGCCGCTGATAACCATCTTCTTGGCTTCGATCTCCGTGCCATCAACCAGGCGGATCCCCTTAGCTGTGCTGTTCTCAATTAATACCTTATCAACCTCATGGTGAACGAAGAACTTGCCACCGTGCTCGATGAGAGCGCGCTGTAAGGCGTGGGTTATGGAATGGGTCCCGCCTATAGGAATTGAGGGGCCAAAGACGGATAGAGTGACGGCCATAGCACGCAACGCAGCGTAGATGCCAGGTACATCCTCGCCGAAGGTATGAGTCTGAGTTATCATTCGCCTCATGAAGAAGCACTGCATCTCAGGGCTTTCGAAAAAGTCGTGAGCCAACTGCTCTGTGGTCATCACCGCATGCACAGGCTCAAGGCCACTCTCAGGGTCATCCAGTAGCTTCTCTACTGCATCCTTCTCCCCCCAGGGCTTGGGCGGGCTATATTTCACCTCGGTATCAGCAGGCAGCCACTTAGTGCGCCACTTCTCGAATATAAAGCGGCAGGTTTCAGCATCCCGCTCCGAAATCCGGGCGATGGACCTGAATGTTTTTTCCGCATTCTGTGCGGAGAATTCAGTCCTCCCTGTCATTTTATCAACACAGGGAAAGGGAGGGTACGTTATGATACAGGTGCTATCAGGAAAGGTACAGCCACAGCCAGCTTCGGGGAAGACCAAATCCAGCCCCTTCTCAGCCAGTTTGAAGTCGTCGTAGGTAGGATGGCTATAGAAACGGGTGGACTGGGCACAGGGATTGCTGAGAAATCCTGGCAACAGCAGTTCGTCAGAACAGGCGCCGCCGCCTAATTCATGCTGCCGCTCAAATACAGCCACTGAGAGCCCATTTAACGCCAGATAACAGGCGGTGATCAACGCATTATGTCCACCACCGATTACCACCGCATCATAACTGGCATCAGCCATTCAGACCTCCTTATTCTTGTCTGTTCCCTTGCCAATTTGGGCCGCACCCGATGATACTCCTATCTCGTTGCCTTGTCAAACTCCCGAATTGACCAAAATCCACCATCAAAAAGAGCAACAGAAACCTCGTTGGAGTCTATTGTGAAGGTGAGTTGCAATGGGAACAAGAGAGGAATTTATCGAGTCGTGTGAGCATAGAGCTCTAAGGTTGTCGACTCACCCTGGCCTTATCGCGTATGACAAGGCACGGCTCCTTGGGCACCGCAACCAGAAGATAAGAAGGCTTGCTCAGGCTCATCTTCCAAGGTGCCGATGATGACTTTGATGCGGTTCTCCCTGAACAGCGCCTGGGCCCTGGAGCCCATGCCGCTGGCTATCACGGCGCACACGCCTTCTTCGGCAAGCCACACTGGGAGCAACCCCGGTTGATGCCCTGGCGACGCCACGAGTTCCTTGCGCACAATGCTTTTTGACGTCTCGTCAGCATCAATGAGAGCGAAATGCTCGCAGTGGCCAAAGTGCGTGGCCAGCCTGCCGTCACTCACAGGCACTGCATACCTCATGATATACCCTCCTCTATATGTCTTCGACAGCTGCCTCCTGTTGAGCAGGGAGTGTTGCCGGTAAGCACCACCTCTGCCTCGCTGTTGGCAATCATCTGGGCGGTAGCAATCCCTGAGCCCCCTGAGGCCATAGCATTGGTATTCTCCACGGCTTCGAACTTCATGGTCTGCGGGTCAACAATAGTGAAGTACTGGCAACGGCCAAAATGGGGGCCAACCTCAGCATCGAGGCTGGGCCCGTTGTCGATATCGCGATTCTCATAGCTTACTACCTTATCCCCCTGCTTCCAGGTCGCGCAGCCTTGACTCGATCTGCTCAAGCTGGCCCCTTATCACCTCAGCCTGGCCCTTAAGGAAATCCATCTCCTGCTCCTTGGCCATCTGAGGAGCATAGGGCACTGCCCAGGGTGTAGCTGTCGCTCCGTAGTAAGGGGCACCCCAAGTTGCGCCGTAGAAGGGATAGGGCGTCCAGGCGTAAGGTGGCACCGCTCCTGCTCTCAGAGCTGCTCCTATACCCCACGGACTGCAGAACCCCCTACCTCCACCGGTCATGGGGCCCATTCCGCGAGGGCCAGTCCCATCAAATCCTGGCATGACTCACCTCCTTCGCTTCATGGGTGACCAAGCAGGTCTCCTTGCATCTTTTCTCCCATGCTCGGCCACCAGCCAGTCATTCTCTCAATCTTCGGTCTTCAGGTCGCGCATTCTCGACTCGATCTGCTCAAGCTGGCCCTTTATCGCCTCGGCCTGGCTCCTCAGAAAGTCGAGCTCTTGCTCTTGGCTCATTTGGGGGGCAAAGGGGGCCGCTCCAGGAGCGGCTGGCGTTCCCGGCATCGGCTGCGTGGGCACGCCTCCATAGAAGGGATAAGCCGCCTGCCAGCCACCAAATGGAGCCACTCCTGGATAACCAGGGTATGGGCCTTGCTGGTATGGCAAGCCTACAGGTAGCCCTGCTGCCCCACTCAGGAAATACCCGCACCTGGGCAGACCCCCTCTTCCCAGGCCCACATAGGGCCACGGGGGGGAGCTCCCTCTAAATCCAAATCCCATCCCCCATCCCCTGCCTCCTCTTCTAAATCCAAAACCGTTCGGCATTTTTCACCTCCTATTTTCGAAGCTCTTCCAGCCTCTTTCTGATGCTATTGAGGTCTCTTTCCAGCCATCTCGCCTCATCTTCAAGCATGGCGATCTCCTGCTCCTTGAGCATAGGTGCCCAGGGCCAACCGTAGGGAATCGATCCCCAGTAGCCGGGCCGTCCCCAGGGGCACCAGTATCCATACCACGGCCACATCCTGTCACCTCCTTGAGAAGATTTCGCTTGCGCGCTTACCACCACGGGTACCAGTAGGGTGCCATCCAGCCCCAGCCGCGGCCACGACCCCAGCCGCACCTCCATCCACCCCACCAGGGCCATACCGGGTATGGCAGCCCAGCGTAAGGATAAGCGTAAGGGGCTACATAAGCCGATCCAGCCGGTCCCAGCCCAAATGGCATCTCGGTCACCTCCTTTCAAACCGACCATTAGCTTCGCCTACCGGGGCCATATCCCAGCGGGTGGTGCTGCCGGGTACCCGTAGGGGTATCTATAAAATGGAGGGTACTCTCTGCCGTAGTACGGGTAGCCGTATCCCGAATAGGGAATGCCTGCTCCGTACCCGCCGGGATAGGGGTAACCATACGGGACTCCCCAACCGAGGCCGAAACCAAAACGGCCTCTTCCGGGCAGCGGATTGGCAAACCCAGGCCTGCCAAACCCGGCGCAATAACCTGCTCCTCTTCCCGTCATCGGCCCCAGTCCCCTCGGTCCGGTTCCATCTCCAAAGGGCATTCTCCTCACCTCCTCTCTCCAGTTTCCTGCTCGCTCTCAGCATCGGTTCTGCTGTCCAGCAAACGCTGCCGGCAATCGGGGCAGTAGCCTGCCAGGCGCACCTCAGCCTCGGTGACCTCGAAACCCTCCTCCCTGCCGATCCTGGCTTTCAGCTTTTCCGTCGTTGGGCAGCTAAACTCTATGATGCGGCCGCAGCCGAGGCAGACCAGGTGATGATGGCTGCCCTGCTTGGGCTCATAATGGCGACGGGTGCCGTCAAACTGGTGCTCTTCCACCAAACCCAACTCCTTGAATAGCTTCATGCTGCGGTAGACCGTGGACAGGCTCAAAGAGGGCTGTTTTTGGCGAGCCCGCTGATAGAGCTCATCGGCGTCGAGATGGCCGTCGGCCTCTCGAAGAAGCTCCAGGAGCATCTGGCGCTGGGCGGTAATGCGCTTTCTTGATTCAACATTTATGATATCTGTTGCCATTTCAACCACCTATATACTGTGGCGAAAGCCTAGTCTACCCACCACGATATGCTCCTACCATCTACCTCCTCTGGGCCGGCGCCTGCCCCATCCAAACCCTGGGGGTTGTATAGACATGATACTCGGTGTATTACAGGTAGGGCAGAACTGTGGAGGCCCAGCTATCAGCGTCTCGAAAGGTATATCCCACTCATGCCCGTTAAGACAGCGAAAGCGCCGCAGTGCCATCTCGAAGTTGCCGCCCTCGATCCTTATCGCCCTGCCATTGAGCACGGCGTCCGCCATCTTCTGTCGGGCCGACCCCAGTATACGAGCAAATGTAGCGCGCGAAACACGCATACTCTGCGCGCATTGCTCCTGCTCCAGCCCCTCCAGGTCCTTGAGGCGTATGGCCTCAGCCTCTTCGATGGAAAGGCAAATCTCTTGGGCACTTCCCGGTGGCACCCCGACCGGCGTGAAATAGGTTATCTGTGGAATGAAGGCAACACGCCGCCAGTTCGGTAATCTACCCATAGTGTTCTTATCCCCACTTCCTAAATGTTGCTGGCATATGGCCATAAAAGGCCAATTGTTGTCATATGTCCATAATTATGCTAACATATCAATTGATGTGCTGTCAAGCGGTACTGGCAGGTAGTCAGATGGATGGGTTTTCTACGCTGAGGCCGATTAGAGGAATTGGGGTGGCGTGAAGGTAATTATGTCTCTGCGCGCGAGTGGACAATGGAAGCTAATCAGCAAAGAGCTTGCAAGGCATGCTCCGTTTACCGCCTTTGGGGCTATCACAGGGATTGTCATAATGGTTGCAATAATATTTGGTGACGTTCCCTCTGGAGTTTCCCACACTCTTTTCTATACCTTACACCCAGTCCACGTTGTATTGAGCGCGCTTGTGACAACGGCTATATATAAGCTGCATGGCAGCAGTAAACTGTGGGCAGCGATTTTGATCGGTTATACAGGGTCGATCGGGATAGCTACTATAAGCGATTCAGTAATCCCTTACTTGGGAGGAGCTCTCCTTGACATCAAAATGGGGATTCATGTCGGTTTTATCGAGAAGTGGTGGCTTGTTAACCCTATGGCATTTCTGGGCATTGCCATTGGTTATTGGAGGCCTACAACGAAATTCCCGCACGCTGGACATGTATTGCTAAGCACATGGGCATCATTATTCTACTTCACAGCATTCGGGGTAGCGGATTGGCTTCCCTTACTTCCGGTTATCTTCTTGTTCTTGTTCCTTGCAGTCTGGGTTCCTTGCTGCCTGAGTGACATAGTGTATCCCCTTCTATTCGTGAGGGTGAAAAGGCCGTAATCAAAGAGCTGATGATAAACTCGCACCAATTATTCCCCTCGGTTAAAGCCTTGGTAGCCCTTTAAATCTTGAGCGGCCTTTTGCAGATATTGGCGACTGCCAGTGTTCAGCTATGACCATGTCTCACTTCTCAAACACTACCGAGTGCTCTTTTAGGAAGTCGATGCTCTTTAACCTACCCTCCAGGAACTTCTCCTCCCCTAATAAAGTGACTAGCCAGAAGCCACTATTTTCAGCTTGAACCAGTATTACGTTACGCATCACCTCTTCCCTTTGATTGTCGGCATCAACATAGAC
>SMTZ1_10002560_pt1 | contig 18274 bp, 18 predicted proteins | sample DeeMarSWOR136_30_FD_25667 | JGI IMG/M metagenome (IMG submission 25667)
AAGAGGCCAGTTATCAAATGGGCCAGCGGGTGATGCTTCCATCATAGGTGTAAGATGCCACTTACCCACTGCAAACGTTGCATACCCCTCATCTCGTAGGATTTCTGCAATTGTGGCGGCATGTGGTGTAATATACCCCCGCATGTGAGGAAATCCAGAGTCAAAATTAGAGACTGCCCGCATACCAACGGTATGATGATTGCGTCCGGTCAATAAACAGGCTCTCGTCGGAGAACATAAAGCAGTAGTATGGAAGTTAGTGTAGCGTAAGCCTGCTTCAGCTAACCGGTCAATGTTCGGGGTTTCGATAGTAGATCCATAGCAACCTAAATGAGCAAATCCAGTATCATCTAAGAGGATAATAACTACATTTGGTTTACTTTCTTCTGACCAATTCGGAGCAGGCCACCACGGGATTGACTTATCATAAGTACGACCAATTACTCCCTTAAATGGTTCTTTTTTATTCATAGGTTTCACTTCTTAATTTATAATGGAATTTTTTAATAATTGATTTTAATATTTCATAATAAACTATTTAATATTTTATAATAGTTTTTTCAATTCCCTATTCTTCCTTTTTCTCAATGTTTAGTTCAATTAATTCATAATCTCTAAAACCCAGTCCGAGTTCTTCTGCTGCTTCTAATTGGAGCTCCCAGTGCTTTGATGGTATTCCCTCTAAATTGAGATCAATTTTTTTGGTCTCTCTATTATAACGAGGGATATACGAAAGCCATTCAGTATTCTTTTCTTTTGGAAGATTTTGAATATCTCGAAGTACTGAATAGGGATTTATATCTGAAAGATGAACAAGATCGACACACGCTTGATCTAAAGCGACAGGATCCAGAGATGATAAAATACCTATATCTGGAATTAGATTTATATCACTGCCTCCTGTACAGTCGCATTGCCAAGTAATATCAATTGCGTAATTAAGATAAAATATGTTTTCTTTTCCAAAAAAATCGACTACTCCCACCGCGTTATCAATCAATTGTAAAATAAATTCTTCTCTGGTTGATTCTCCAATATCAATTGCATCATTCTTACATACAGAATGGCACATATAACAGAGTCGGCATTTCTCTTTATCATGACTTATTTTACCATCTTCACCTTCAGTTAAAGCTTTAGTAGGACAAATTTTTAAACAAACTTCATAATCCGAAATGGGGGCTTCTAAATTGAATTCAAATCTCTTACCAGTATGTGCTTCTACTTTTCCTCCTTTAGATACACACCCGATACCCAGATTTTTAAGAGCACCCCCAAATCCCGCACTTATATGACCTTTAAAATGAGAAGCTAATACCATCTTATCAAATTCTCTTAAACGTCCAGCAACTGAAACTTCATTAAATCTTTTTCCGCTAATACTTTGCTTTTGAATATCGATTCCCACTGGACCATCTAACATAATTATGGGCGCTCCCATAGTTTCTTGAGTATAACCATGCATCAAGGCCACTTGCAAATATTCTTTTTCAGTTGCACGACCGCTATATTCTGAATGGACTCCAGTAAATTCTTCAGGAGCCCCCCAACCACAAGATTCCGCAACATAGGGAATAGCTCCTAGCTCTTTAAGATAATCGCATAAAAATCTAATATAGGAAGGACGGATATATCGATTATTTTCTAATGCTCCAAAATGAGTTTTAATTGCCACTTTATCATTAGCTTTTATCTTTTCTTCAATGCCTAACTGTTTAAGGGCTAATGGCCCCTTGATTTTACTCATACTTTCTTGATGGGTGTGAGTCCGAGCTGTAAAAAAATATACCTTAGATTTCAATAATTTTCACTTTACAAATTTTCGGTTTTAAAATATTCAAGTACCATGTTTTTATGAAATTATTAATAATGTAAATTCATTTTTTCAATAATTATTTTAGCTTTAATTTATTCTAATAATAAAAATAGAATAATAAAAATCAAAATATTGGACAAATAAGCAAATGGCCCGTTGCCCAGAGTGTGCAGGAAAGATGGAATATGAGAGTGCTACAAAATCACTGATATGCAGTTCTTGTGGATTATCTTTGAAGCGATCCGAATTAGATGATTACTGGAAAAAGATAAAGACACAAAATATTGATTCAGATGATGAATATTCCCAGAAGAAGGCGCGTAGAAAAGATTGGTTGGAATGGTATAGCAAATCAAAAGCAGAGAAAGAAAAATATTAAGAGTATAAATATTTTAAATATCCGAGCTCTCTCTTTGAAGTTAATTAATATTCTTCATTAATGATGCAAAATTTAATCTCCTCATTAAATATAGAATCATTATAGTCCTTGCAAACTTATTGTTTTGTTTCTTTAATAATTTGATTTGCGATTGGGTCTCCGGCATATATTAACATTTTTAGTAAAGGATCCGCTATTTCCTTAGGAAGTAGATTTATTTTATAATTATTTGCTGCCCATTCTTTTATAAGATAACAAATTGTCTCAAACTCAAGAATACACTTACCAATTTAAATCATACATTATTGTATGTAAATCTTTTAGTAAAAACCAATATAGTGAGAGTTATTGAGATCTATCGCGTCTTTACATTTTATGAGTGTTAAGCAAATTTCTTTTTAAACAGATCATCAAGTAATTCTTCTAGTTTTCTTGGTGGGATATCTAATAGGGTAATTTTAAGATGCCTTCCTCGTTGGGCATCTTCAATTCGAACGGTCTTAGACGCGATTATTTTTAAGTCTCTTAATTGACGGACATATTTTCGATAACTCATCTTCACGTGGGGTTCAATTGAATAATTTTCACATACCGCTTTATATTCTTCAAAGGCATCATCAACTAAAGCATATGGTTCATCGTTATTTATAAGAGTTCTTACAATTCCATATAGGGCAAGCAGTTCTTGCTCATTCAATCGATCAATAACATCACCTCTAAAAGTAGGATATACTTCGTTAGATGCTTCTCTTACCATATCTGCAGTTATACGATTTAATCCTTCTCTATCTGCATATAATCCACATTTTCTTAAAATTTCGATTCCATGTCTCATATTCTTATTTTCTACAACAATTTGACTTACCATGGCTAATATATCATCATTAACTACATTTTCTTTAAATGCGATTTCGCTTCGATATTGTAAAATTAAATTAGAATCATCAAAGTCATAAGGTTTTAACACAATTTTCTCGTTTAATCGACTAAGAATTCTCTCTGTTTCTATCTTCATCCAGTCTTTAATTCTTGAAACTAATAAAATAGAGAGTTTTGCATTATGATGCCCGAACGTTTCCGCGATATCTAAAAAGGCTAAGACGTCTTCAGATTTTAAGAACTGAACTTCATCGATTATTAGGAACATATAAGCATCATCATTGATCAATTTGGTCAATATAAGCTTTAAAGCTTCATCATCAGAAAATCCCCTCCCAGAACCATGAGTATATTTTCCGAGTAATTCTCTAATTATTTTTGATTTGCTCCTGAAATTAATACAGTTGTAATATTCAATGAAAAGATTTACATCTTTTTCGAGGGCGATGCTTCTAAAGTTTGTTCCAAAATATTTCGCAGTAACCGTTTTTCCAACTCCTCCTTTGCCTAATAACAAACAATTAATTGATAGAGCTTCTTTTTCATCCAAAATTCTTCTATAATTATAAATTAAGGATTTAATTACCTCATCACGACAATATAATTTAGGAGGAACATAGCTCAAATCAAGAGAGCCTGCTTGTCTAAAGACAGTTTGCTGCCCAAATTCCTTTCTAAAGGCATCTTCGTCCATTTTTGTTCATATCGCGGATATTAATAATTTAATTATCAATTTATAATAAAATATAGAACATTTAAAGTTTAAACTTTCTTATAAATATGGATAATTGTTATTTATCTATTAATTAAGGAAATAATTATACTATATAAAGTTAAAACTAAAGCCAACCTCTAATTTACTGTTTCAAAAAGTTAATAATCGAGGAAATTTTTTACATGTCATCTTAGTTATTTAAAATTTTAAAAAATTTCGCTTTCATGAATGATTTATTTGTTGCTTTATTAATATTCTATGTAGTAATTGCTATTGGATACCTTTTTGGAAGAATTTTTAAGAATAAAAGTAAAGAAATAGGAAAATATTTGTCTTTCATACTATTATTTATACTTGCTCCTCCATTGGTGTTATTTGCTTTCCTAATACCAAATGAATCTCTAAATACCTCATCAATAATCATTAATATAGTGATATTTCAAATCATTTTAGTATTCTCAACTCAACTTATAGCGTACCTTCTGATATTAAGAAATAAAGGGGAACAGGAGGATCAAAGAAAAGGATCAATTTTAAGTATAGTATCGTTTCCAAATGCTTTTCTTTTTCCATTACCAATAGTTTTAAGCTTATTTGGTCCAGGATATATTGTAATTTTAATCATATTTTCATTATCAGCGCAAGTATTAAGGAGCACCTTATTAACGTATCAGTGTATATATTATGGGAAAAAAACAAAAAGCTATCTGGATAGTTTAAAAGAAATGCTTACATTTCCACCGACTATAGCCTTAATTATAAGTGTAATATTAAATCTGCTTGGTATTAGACTAACTCAAGAAATTTATATTTCGATCAACGAAATTCTCTCAAGAATCACTTCAATTTTTGGCGCGCTAATTATAGGTTTATTACTTGTTAATTTTGATTTTAGTAAATTTCGTGAATTCATTATAGACAAGGATTTTATTATGGTTTTAATGATTAGAGTAGGTTTTTCCTTTATTCTTTTTTTAATACTTGCACAATTTCTAAAATTCCCCCCTGAAACTAGTCAAATTATTCTTATCATTCTAATGCTTTTATTTGTTGATCCTCCCGCCGTTTCCAGTGTAGCTTATGCAGAATACTTTGAATTAGACTATGAATTTTCAGGTTTTTGTGTGTTTACTATTACTATTATGGCAATAGTTTATGTCCCTCTTTTTATATTATTCGGGCTATTGTTTTTATGAAAATTTATTTTATTTTACAAACCATTGCTATTTAATGGATGCATTTGACTGTAGGACTGTTTTAATTTTGTAATATCGTTTTTTGCATAAATTCTTGTGGTGTTTGGACTGCTATGTCCCAAAATATCCTGTAATTCACTAATATCCATCCCTGAACGTCTTAAATGTGTAGCTCCTGTGTGTCTAAAAACATGTGGCGTAATTATTTTCGAATCTTGAAATCCACATTTTTCTTTGATTGTTTTTATATCATTTTGTACAACACGAGGGTTGAGTTTTTCATTTCTCGTATTAACCAACAGATAATCTTCAGTTTCATAGTAAATCCTATTTCTTAGATATTCTTTAAGAGCTTTAATGGTACCTCTATCCACAGGCACAATCCGCTCTTTATTTCCCTTTCCCCTTAATCGTATGTAACCTTTTTCAAAATCGACATCCCGAATTTTAATATTACATAGTTCACTCACTCTTGCCATCGTGGAGTAGAACAAACGGATTATTAAGTAATATCGCTCGCTTTTTCGCGAATTAAACAAAGTCCTATCCTTTAATTTATCAAAAATAACATCAATATCTTGAAGAGATAAGAATTTAGGTAAGCTTTCTTCGAGTTTAATCTTTGGGGTTCGGATTACATCCAAGGGATTCTTATCAACAAATTCATTTAATGTTAAAAACTTAAAAAAAGAACGTAATGAGGCTATTTTTCGAGCTATAGCTTTTTTGGAATAATTTTTATCTTTAAGCTTCTTTAAGAATAATCGAATTTTTTGCCTCATTAAAGGTGAATTGATCTCTTGGTCTCCCACAATATTGATAAATTTTTGAAGATCATATCTATATGCTTTTATAGTTGAAGGCGCACATCCTTCCTCAACTTCTTTTGCTATTAAATAGCTTTCTAAATATTGAGACATTAAATTAGAATCAACCATAATATGTTAGTATTACAAGAATAACATAAACATAAGATGCTATAATATCTAGGTGATAAATTTACAAAAATAAATTTAACCTTAATCTTTCTTGATGGATCTAAGATACTTCAAAGCGTTCAATGCAGCCCGAGCGCCCTCAGCTGCAGCGAATATAACTTGAAAGGTACCTCCTGTAACATCTCCAGCAGCATAGACACTTTTAAGATTAGTTTGCTGATTTTCATCGACTTTAATATTACCCTTTTCGTCTAATTCAACACCAGCTTTCTTAAATATGGAATTTGAGGGAACATGAGAAAAGATAAAAAGGCAATCCAATTCAAATTCTTTGATTTCCTCAGTATCTTTCGATTTACAAACAATTTTTTCAATAAGGCCATCTGATTTTGCACTAACTTCCAGAATTTCAGTTTTATCTATAACATTAATTCCAACATCCTTAGCCTCATTAATTTTTTCAGGTAATTCCTTAATACCAACTGGAGTGATTATATTAACAATACACCCCATTTGGTTTAATACTAATGCGTCTTCAATAACTTCTTCATCAGTTCCATATAAATATATAACTCTCTCTTTATATAAAGGTCCATCGCATAAAGCACAATAAGATACTCCGTAACCTACTAAATTACTCTCTCCCTTAATTACTTCTCTTCGCTGCCCTGCCCCCGTTGCAATAATGACAACGTCGGAAGTTATATTGGCAGATCTCGTTGAAATCATATTCATTCCCATTCCCATCATGAGACTAATGACATCCCCCTTAACAATCTTAACCGTTTTATGACTTTCCGCATGTTCTCTAAATTTCTCTAAGAGCTTAGCACCTTGAATACTCGGTATTCCAAGCCAGTTTTGTATTTCCTTGGTCCTTTCTAAAGCAGATAGCTCTTTTCCTTGAAGTATGATAGTATCTCTATTTGCTCTCCCACAATATACACCTGCATTTAACCCTGCGGGTCCGGCACCAATGATTAAAACTTCACATTTATATTCTTCCATTTATAAAGACCTCATAGTCTTTAATATTTATAAAAATTGTAAAGTTGGTTTATAAATTTTTTCTGTTTATTATATTTTTTAATCATATTTCTTAATTTATTTAAATATTTAAAAAATAATAATGCTGGTAAGCTAGAGAAATTAAGTATTAATTAGATACGAAATTAAAGGTAATTTTCCATATGATCCTTAATTAAATAATTACTTTTAACTAAAATTTTTATATATTTAGGAATCCCTAAAAAAAATATTGTTTAAAAAAAATTATGATTATTAATTTAACCTCTAAATCTTTTTTGAAGCGTTTTACTATGTAATACGAATGCTAAAGAGAGAAACACGAATCCAAACATAATCAAAATACAAAAATCAAGCAAAAGGCCATAAGGACCAAATACACTGTTTTCACCTAAACCTACGTTGATTATATCTGTAAAATATGTGAGCGGAGAGATAATTCCATAGGGTGCTGCATTTATAGGCATAAAGAGAGGAGTAAGAAGCAATATTGGAAATTTTATTAATATTGTTAAAATCATAGTACTTGCGGGAGTATCTGTTGGGGGAACAGAAAGTATAAGACTAAAACTTGAGAATGCTAAAGATGCTACTAAAATACCTAATATTATAATTAAAATATTTATACTCATCCAAAATCCAAAGAAAATTACGCCTAATAATAAAGGTACCATTGAAAATATGCAGCCAAAAATAAATGAACTCCAAATATTTCCTAATAAGATTGTTTTAATTGAAATAGGACAAGCAATTAATCTTTCTAAAGTTTTTGCTCGAGTCTCCCATGGAAAAACGACAGGGCCTATAGAAGTTGATGTCATGAATAAAACCATAGCCATTAATCCCGAGATTATATAAATCGGGATTATCTTTCTTCCTACAGTAAAAGCAAAGAATAATATGAGAGGAAATAGAAATCCTTGTATTACGACGGGACCTTTATTATAATAGATCTTTAAATCTTTTTTGGTGATGGCGAAGGATCTCTTTACTTGAGTAAGTATTTTTCCATAATTTGATTCACCTAAGAAAATATCTGCCTCCTCCTTAATCGGTATCACCTCCATTAACCATTTTTAAGAATACCTCTTCTAAATGAGGTTCGTAAGTGTTTATTTTCTTAACTTTTAGATGTCTGGATTTTATATACTCTATAATTTCGCAAATCCCATCATTTAAGTCATGAACAATTATATGATAATAGTCCCTTATTTTTTTTACTTCTTTCACAGAATTCAAGTTCTCTAATTCATTTTCTTTTATTTCTTCTGTGAAATAAAAATCAATTGCCTGGTATTCTTGTTTTAATTTTTTTAAATTTTCAGGAGTGTCTAATCCTATTATTTTACCTTTGTTGATTATTGCTATACGATCACACATTTCATTTGCAACGTCCATATCATGGGTTGTCATAAAAATAGTCATCCCGTTTTTATTATAATCCTTAATTAGTTTTTTGATGATAATACTGCTTTGGACATCCAATCCTGAGGTAGGTTCATCAAGAAATAAAATTTTTGGATTGCTCATTAATGCCATGCATAATAAGAGTCTCTGCTTCATTCCTTTTGAATATTTCTTAGATTTGAGATGCCGCTTCTCAAATAGTTCAAACCTCTTTAATAATTGCTCGGCTCGACTAATACGTACTTTTTTGGGTATTCCATATAATTCTCCTATAAAGGATAAATTTTCTAAACCAGTTAGATCCATATAGACGTTTGCTTCCTCTGGAACATGTCCCATAATCTGTTTTGCTTTAATAGGATTGTTCCAAAAGTTTTGCCCGAATATTAAAATATCTCCATTTGTTGGTTTTAAAATTCCAGTCAGCATACGTATAGTGGTGGTCTTTCCAGCGCCATTTGGACCTAAAAAGCCAAAGATCTCACCGCTTTTTACTTCAAAATCAATATGATCTACAGCGCGAACTATAGCATTTTTATTATATTTTTTTTGTTTTATTTGTTGATTTTTGTTTTTTCCTTTTCGTCTTTCCTTTTTGGAGGGGATAAAATGTTTAGATAAATCTCTTACTACAATCGCGTTCATTTTGATTTCCTCTCATTCTTGGTATAATAAAAAAAAAGTAATAATATTATTTAATTTATCATCGATTTTACTATTCTTCTTCTTTTTCTAACTCAAAATGTCTTAAAAGCTCTCCAATCGGTTGATCTCCATGACATTTTATAATTTGATTCAAAGAACAACCAGTTGGGAACCGTTCCTTTATTTCTGGTTTTGTACAATTACAACCTTCTACTTCTTTTAATTTCATATTATTCTACCTCTTTTTTTAAATTATTATTTTTTACTTTATCATTATATTTGAAAATTAATGAAAAAAAGAAATATTCTGAATCTTATATTTTTAAGCTTCATTTTCATATTTTTCATTAGTTTGATCTAGTATCAGAATGATTAAGTATTATGTTAAACAATTATAACTTAATATATAAATATTTGGATTTTTTATTAAATAATAAGAAAAAAGAATTTTAATACGAAAAAAAATGACTAAAGAATTTAAGATATCAGACATAGAATCTTTTAAAGATGTAATGCGAGTGTTACATTGTCCTATTCGATGGGATATCATTGAAGTGCTGAAAAGCGGACCAAAAAGTTCTGAGGAAATCTTTCAAAAAGTTACTGAAATTAAAGAGAATTCAAGTGAAAATGTATGTGAAGGTCAATGTGAAGCAGGGCATCCTAAAGATCTGAAAAAACAAAAAGCAAAGCTTTATTATCATTTAAGGGAATTAAATTCTATTGGAATTATTGATTTGGATGAATATCGACCAAGCGAGTCAGGTAGAGCTCCTGAGAAAGTTTGGAAACTTAATTTAGAAAAAGTAACGATTAATTTTATGAAATAAAATTTTGCGTCTTTTTCAAGTAAAACTTAGATGTGATCTTTTCTTTAAAGAGTAAAAAATAAGAAAATATCATTCATTTAAGATATTATAAAGGTAAAAGTTAAAGAAGAAAAATCTATAGTATCAATTGAAGAAATTATGAATTATGTAGTGGGAAACTTAACCGAACCGGTATTTAGACCTCCTTCTGAATGGAATGCTTTACTAATTGCTGTAACCAACGGCTGTACACGCAAATGCACATTCTGTGCTATGTATAGAACCAAAAAATTCTATGTTCGCAAAGATATTGAGGAAATCAAAAAAGAAATTAAAATTGCAGCAAATTTCTATGGAAATCAAGTGCGCAAAATATTTTTCGAAGATGGAAATGCGTTTGTTGTAAAACCTGAGATCCTTATTGAATTAACTGAATATAGTTATAAGATGTTTCCAAATCTTAAAAAAGTTAGTGCCTATGCTCATGCCAAAGATATTGTAAGCAAATCTGACGAAGATTTAAAAAAATTAGCAGAAAGCGGATTTACAATGGTATACGTGGGTATTGAAAGTGGGGATGATGAAGTTCTTAAAGCCTGTAATAAAGGTACTAATCAAGATGAAATTACTCTTGCGGCTCAAAAATGTCATAAAGCAGGAATTGCATGGTCTGGTATTTTTCTTTTAGGACTTGCTGGAAATGATCCTGAAAAAAGTAGAAAACATGCAATTGAATCTGCTAAGCTAATTAATAGAATGGCGCCCCCCACTCCAATTGATTGGTATATATCACCTTTAACCTTAAGAGTTACTCCCGGAACTGAGTTGTGGACACAAAATTCAACAGGAGAATTTCAGCCATGTTCTAGTACGCAAATTTTAGAAGAATTATACACAATGATAGAATATACATCCGATGATTTAGTGAATTGTGTATTTAATACAAATCATGCGTCAAATTATTTAAATTTAAAAGGACGATTAGCGAAAGATAAAAAAACGTTTCTGAAAAGAATTGAGATTGGCATTAAAAATCCAAATATACGGCGACCTGACTATTTACGGGGCTTATGATATAAAAATAAGAATATATAAATGGTGATTATAATAAAGTTCGGTAAGATTCATCATATTGGATATGTGTATAAAGATATTGAAGAAGCAGTTAAAAAATTCAAGAATTTTTATGGTATAGAAAAATTTACACGGGTTGATATGGGCGTAGTAAAAGTAGCAAGATCCATGATTGGAAAGCTACAGATAGATTTGATTGAGCCTAAAGATAAAGGTTCGATATTTAATTCATTTATAGAGGAGGGTAATGTAGGTCTTCACCATATAGGATATATAGTAGATGATATTGATGAAAAAATTAAAGAATGGAAGTCATATGGTTTTAAAAAAGTTCTCGGAGGTATCATTTCTCCTGCAAAATTTGTTTACTTTGATACAACAGACTTCCTCGGTCACATTATAGAGTTTTTGCAGCTAAACTATAAGAAACCGTAAGATAAACCGTCTCTGAATTATTAAGAAGTCATAATTCTTTAGTTTTTAAACTAAAAATCTGTAATGCCTAAAAGTCTGGTTTTTTAATATTGTAACCCCAAAATTTTTATAATTCATAGAAAATAACTTTATAATTACTCCCAATGTATAATAAATTGATATTTAAAATCCTAAACAAAAAAGTGTAAAATTATGGTGCAAGAAATTTTAAAAGATGTTTTTTACGTTGGATATGTAGATTGGGAAGTTAGGAACTTTCACGGCTACTCAACCCATAAGGGGTCTTCATACAACGCATATTTAGTGAAAAGTGGATCAGATTATATTCTTATTGATACTGTTAAGAGACCGTATTTTCATTATTATTTGGATAAAATCAAAACTGTTTGCGATCCTAAAGATATAAAATATTTCATAATAAATCACATTGAGCCAGATCATTCGGGATCATTTCCGTTGATTCTCCCACATATACCTAATGCAAAGATTATTGCTTCAACCAAAGGAGTTGAAATTTTGGAACAACATTACCATGAGGAAGTTTCTTCTGAAAAATTTAAAGAAATAAGAGCGGTGAAAGAGGGTGATACATTTGACGCTGGAAATGGAAAAATATTCACGTTTGTTCCCATTCCTATGATTCATTGGCCGGATTCGATGGTTTCATTCATGTCTGATGATAATGGTCCAAACGTATTATTCTCCAACGATGCATTTGGTCAGCATTTTGCAACTTCTAAATACTGGGACGACGAAAATGGCTTCTCCGAAATAATGTGGGAAGCGGAAAAATACTATGCTAATATTTTGCTCCACCTATCAAAATTAATAGCTAAAACAATTCCAGCTGTAGAGGGCTTACCTATAGATATTATTTGTCCTTCTCATGGAGTTGGTTGGAGAAAGCATATTCCTGAGATAGTTGAAGCTTATAAAAAATGGTCCAGTGGCAAAATCGATGGAAATAGCGTTGTGATTATCTATGATTCCATGTGGGAGAGTACTGCAAAGATTGCAAAAGCACTTTCACTTGAAATTGAGAAAAGAGGAATTCCTGTCAAGCGCTTTAATCTCACACATTCAGATTATAGTGATGTTATAACTGAAGTGATGAAAGCGAAAGCAGTATTGGTTGGAAGCCCAACGCTTAATATGGGATTATTTCCATCAGTTGCACAATATCTATGTTATCAAAGAGGCTTGAAGCCGATGGACAAAGTAGGTTTGGCATTTGGTTCCTATGGATGGAGTAAAGGTGCTGTTAAGGCAATTAAAGAAGAGCTGAAGGCAACAGGAATCGATTTGATGGAGGAATCAATTGAAATTCAATTTGTTCCACGACCAGAAGATCTTAACTTTAAAGGAATTATTGATAAGTTAATTATGAAGATGGGAGGAAATTAATCATGATTGACTTTAGTTTAACTGAAGAACAATTAGCCTTACAAAAAAAAGCAAGAGAATTTGCAATTAGAGAAGTATTACCTGTAGCAAGAAAATATGACGAAGAAGAAGAATTCCCAATTGATGTTATTAAAGCCGCTTATAATGAAGGGTTATTAAATTTAGGAATTCCAAAAAAGTATGGTGGAGCTGGGCGTGGCCTATTAGATTCATGTATCGTAGTGGAAGAAATATCTTCTGCATGTCCTGGAATCGCTACATCTGTGTTCGATAACAATTTAGGAGCAGAACCAATTGTTATCGGGGGAAATGAAGAGCAAAAACAAAGAGTTTTAACAGATATAGCAAAGAATTTTAAGCTTATCGCTTTCGCAACCTCTGAGCCTACGATGGGTTCTGATGTAGCCGGAATGAAATGCCGGGCTGAACCAGATGGTGAAGATTATATTTTAAACGGCGCAAAATTTTGGATTACTAATGGAGGGTATGCTGATTATGTAACTATTTTCGCTACAGTTGATCCCGAAAAAAAACACAAGGGTATTGCAGCATTTATAGTCCCGACAGACATAGAGGGTGTTAAATTAGGGAAACATATTCCTAAATTAGGGCAAAGATCATCAAATACCGTTTCAGTAGTTTTAAAAGACGTAAGAATAGGAAAGGAAAATGTACTGGCTAAACCGGGGAGAGGATTTGTTTTAGGGATGCAAACTTTTGCTCACACACGCCCAGCTATTGGTGCTTTTGCTGTTGGATGTGCTCGCTCAGCTATGGAATATTCAATTGATTATGCTCAAAAAAGAGAAGTATTTGGACGGACCATCGATCATTATCAAGCAATTCAATTTAAAATTGCTGAAATGTATAAAGATATAGAAGCAGCCCGGCTTTTGACATATAAGGCTGCATGGGAGGCAGATCAGGGTAAAGACAATAATCTAAGTTCATCAATTGCTAAAGCATTTGCGTCTGATGTGGCTATGAAAGTCACGACTGAGGCAATACAAATTTTTGGGGGTTACGGTTATCTTAGAACATACCCAGTGGAAAAATTATTCAGAGATGCTAAGTTATATCAAATTTATGAAGGAACGTCCGAAGTTCAAAGAATTATCATTTCTAGATTCGTAATGAATCAATATGAGCATGCTATGCCAAAATTAGGCAAGATTAGAAAAAGCGAATAAAAAAATAATTTCTAATTTCCCTTTCTTTTTTTAATTTTATAATAATATTTTTCACAATATCCACTACAAAAAATTATCGCATTTTCATTTAACCAAATCTCTTTTAATTCTTTTAATTTTAAAAAATTGTAAATCTTGGAGAATTTATATATATCCAAAGGAGTATTGCAGTTTTGACAGTACCTAGTTTCCAATCCCATGTTTTTAATTAACTTAAGCTCATGTATCTTTAAATTCTTATAACATTCACAACAATGGAATTCTAGGACATTAGTTTGCCATAATTTCAAAACGTATTCGGGAGTAAATTCTAAATTGTCGGAAAGGAAATCAAAGATATTTAAATTCTTACCACATGCCCAGCAGTTCCTTTCCTTAAATGTCTTATGCTCATTTAAAATTTTGATATAATCTCGTAGTTTTTGAATTTTTTTCCACAGTTCAGCATTGTTTATTTTCTGAAAATATGACATCGATAATACCTCTTTTAATCCTTGTAGAATTCTTTTAATGTTTAGAGTTAATTAAGTTATATATATTACACTATTTACTTTCAACAATATTATATTTATAATTCAAGTAAATGAAAATAATCATTCTTAAACTAATTCTTTAACTTTTAATTTTTTCATTTTTTCTTATATTGACGAGATAATTATAAGATCTAATTATCTTCTTTTGTGTTAAAATATTAATCCAAAATTTGAGTTATAAAATCATTGAATGTCAAATTAAGTAGTATACTTTCCATTCAATTTAAATAGAGATATTTTAAAAATCTTTATTAATTTTCCAAATTTATCAGACTAAGACTAAGAATGACAATGATATTAATAGCAATTATAATTTTAATTGCTTCTTTAATAGGATTAATCTTATCAAGTCAATATATTATTAATTCTATAGAAGAATTTATGGAAATAACAAAAAAAAGCGAAACTATAGTGGGTTTTATTATATTAGCGGCTATTAGTTCCTTCTCCGAACTAACTGTTGCAATTTTTTCTATTATTGAAGGGGTGCCCGGCATTTCAGTTGGAGATATCTTTGGTTCGCATTTATTTAATATATGTATTGTTATTGGAATTTTATCATTATTAGGATTTTTTAAAAATGTGCATGAAAAAACCTTAATAGAAATAGTAGATGTTTTAGTTTTAGCTTCAATTATTCCTATTTTACTTTTAATTACCGAATTCCGAAAAGTTATGGTAAATGGATCTATAGTTATCGGATGTGTGCTTATCTCTATATATTTTATAAGTATGTACTATATAGGAAAAACAAGAATACCAATTTTTTCAGATGTGGATAAAGATACTAAGGTAAATCAAAAAAAGAATAAAAATATTTTACCTAAAGGAATGAAAACAAAAATTATTTTAAAAATTTCTATAGGTGGGGTCATTGTTGTTTTATCAGGGCGATTTACAATCTATTCTGCCTTAATAATTATAGAAAATTTTGAAATTGTTCCTATTGCTTTTGGAGCTAAAATAATCTCTATAGGAACTTCTTTACCTGAATTGGTTATCTGCTATATGGCAGCTAAGAAAGGTAAAGTTAATTTAGCATTAGCAGATGCTTTAGGGGCAAATTTAACTACAAGTACCCTAATATTGGGGATAGTTCTGGTATTTTCTCCATTTACAATTAATTTACTTGTCTTTACTGAATTAATCCTCTTTATAATTATTATAAATATAATTTTATGGCGATTTTTAATGAAAGGTGAAATTCCTCCATATATAGGAATAGTCCTAATTTTGATTTATATAATCTTTCAAGCAGTTGTATCTTTTTGATAATATTTTATATGTGATCATTTAATTCAACAAATCTCAATTTCTATCCTTTAATTTTTTTAGGGGATGAGATAAATTTCGAAGCTTATATTAAAAAATCGTAATTTTTGTCACTGATATAAATATTTTTTTATTAGAATATTTAGTATAATGGTAAAAAAATTGAAATTCACTTTACTTTGCTTCTATAATAAAATCTTTAACATAAACCACTACAAAATATCGAATTTTCTTTATTAAACCATATATTCTTTAATCTTTTTAGCAGCAGTTAAGAAATCTTCAGCTACTAATGTCGGTTTGAATTTACCTTCTTTAATTTCATGATAATGTTCCATTCCATGCCCGGTAAGCATAAACACAGTATTGCATCCCGCGTTTGTTCCAAGATTGACATCAGAGGGGTGGTCTCCTAACATCCAGGATTTTTTCAGATCAATTTTAAATTCTGAGACTGCTTGATTAATAAACTTAGTATTAGGTTTTCTACAATCACACCCTTCTTCTTTAAGATGGGGGCAGAAATACGTCTTTTTAATTTCAATTCCCTTTTCCGCTAAAAAATTAACTAAATGATTATTAAATGCATGGAAATCATCGACCGAATAATATCCGCGTCCAATTCCAGATTGGTTAGTTATAATTATGAAGATAAATTCATCTTGAAGCATTTTAAGACCTTCAATTACACCAGGTAAAAGCTCGAAATCTTGTATTCTATACACATATCCGGGATCCTTATTTAATGTTCCGTCTCTGTCCAGAAATATTGCCTTGTTTTCATTCATTTTCTAATTCAATTCATTAGAGTAAAAAATATATATAAAACCACAGATATCCGACTCCTATTAATGTATGAAGAATGGCAAATAGCCCGCCTACCTTTAGCAGCTTGTTATAATTCATTTCATGAATATGATTTTTTTTAGCAAACTCAAGAGTCATTAAATCACAAGTTGAGCCTTGAGGTAAAAAATTACCTCCTAAATTGATTCCTAAAATAAAAGCAATCAATAAAGGTGTGGCAGGAAATCCTGCTCCAGTAATTAAAACTGTTATAATGGGAATAAATAAAACAGTAATAGGCACATTATCTAATAAAGCTGATAAAAGAGATGTTGCAATCAAAATAAAAAGACACAGCATAAATAAATCAGTAATTGAAAGACTTATTATCAATTCTTCTAATAATTTAATAGTCCCATTTACTTCCATACAAAAAACCAAAATAAATAAGCAAATAAAGAAAAAGATTAGCTTATAATCGATTTTAGAAAAATAATAAGATATTGAAGGATGCTTTCTGCCAGAAGCTTCTTTTCTCGGATTAATCATCACAAACATCAAAGCTGCAAAAATTCCAACAAATAATATACTCGGAATAATGAATAAAAGTATTACAAAGATGAATAATGCTGCTATATTTTTATTGAATACTTTTTTATCAATATGCTCTTCCATTATTGTTAACTCATGACTTTGGATATGAGTTGCTTCGTATGGTTCTTCGTTAATAGTACAATGGGGAAGCCAAATTTGTTTTATAGATTTTCTTAAGATGAAATAATCTAATAAAAATAAAGTCAATAAAGTTGAGATAATAAAATATAATCCTAAATTTAGGATAAACCATGTTGGGCTTAAATTAAACTCTGAACTAATTAATATATTTTGTGAAGAACCGAAGGGTGTGAGAGTTGCTGCTAAGTTAATACAAATTGTTGTACCCAGAAGGAAAGGAGTTGGATTAATATGCATTTTCTGACAAGTATGAATAATCATAGGAATGAAAATTATTGCCACAGAAATATCCTGTATGAATGCTGCAGATAGTGTTGATATTAGGCACATTGTCCAGAAAAATTTTCGGGTATTGGTATGAAATTTATTAGTGATTCTGAGAGCGAGTTCTTCAAAAATTTTTTTATCTTCTAAAACTTCGACAATAGTGAATATGGCAATTAGGAAAAACACAACTTCCCACTCGATGGCTAGAATTAAATTTTCAAAAGTGATAACCTCTGGGAGGATCAAAAAAGTTGCGACGACTGCAACAAACATGGCAGCTACGCTATAAGTTAGAAAGTCTGTTTTTTCACGAAATAAGGCGATTATAACGATTGAAAAGCAAGCAATCACGATAAGTTGCAGAATTAATGACATAATATTATTAAAAATAAGAATTATTTCAAGGGATTAGATAAATAAATGGTTTTTTAATTTTAAAAATTTAATCTTTTTATGTATAATGATTAAGTAAAAAGATATCTACGCTTATTTTTTTCATTATATTGCTGATGATATTCTTCTGCCTCGTAAAACGTTGAGGCAGCGGTGATTTCAGTTACTATTTCTTTTTTAAAAATTCCACTTTTATTCTTCTTCTCTTTTGATGCTAAAGCTTTTGCTTTTTGTACATCATTTTGATAAAAAATTGCCGATCTATATTGGGTTCCAACATCCCAACCTTGGCGATTTAAAGTTGTTGGATCGTGAATTTTCCAAAACACCTCTAATAATTCTTCATAAGAAACGATTGATGGATCATAAGTAATT
>SMTZ1_10002564_pt1 | contig 18264 bp, 20 predicted proteins | sample DeeMarSWOR136_30_FD_25667 | JGI IMG/M metagenome (IMG submission 25667)
TGACATTTATCGCCGGAATATACGGAATGAATTTTCAGTACATGCCTGAGTTGGGCTGGCATTGGGGTTATCCGACAGCGCTTTTTGTAATGGTGATTATTGGGGTTCTTATGCTGATATGGTTCAGAAAAAAAAGATTTCTATAATTTGCTAAATATAATTTTACAATAGAATTAGGAGAAAAAGATGGATTCTAAATGGTCTTCCCTTCAAACACTTATTGATCCAGATACATATCCTGGAGCTGCTATACTGGCTCTTATAATTATTATTTTGACCTGGATTGCATGTTCAGTAACCACAAGTCTTTTGCGCCGACCTAACTGGGTCACAGGAACGTTAAAAAGAAAGATTGATGAGACGGTGGTCCATTATATCGTCAGGGTTAAAAATCTGCTTATCATTATTATAGCACTAATCATCTATGCAAGCCTTGTCCCTGGGCTCAGGGCCTTATTCGGAACAATGCTAGCAGGTGCCGGTATTACAGCTTTAATCGTTGGATTTGCGGCAAAATCTACCATGGCCAATCTGATATCCGGCCTATCTCTTGCCATATACCGACCAATTCACATAGGCGACAAGGTAGATATAGAAGGAGAATATGGTACTGTTGAAGATATCACGCTTCGGCACACAATCGTCCTCACATGGCAACATAAGAGGCTTATTATTCCTAACGCCAAACTGGATGAAATGACCCTGATCAACTACAGCATAATTGATCCGCGTATCCTCTGCACTGTTGAAATGGGCGTCAGCTATGACACTGATATCGATTTAACAAGAAAACTAATACTTGAAGAAGCCTTTAAGTGTCCGCATCGCGATCCAAAGGCAGATGATCCCATTGTAAGAGTGATATCCCATGGAGATTTCTCCATAGGGTTAAGAGTATATGTCTGGGTTAAAGATATAGGTGATATGTGGTTAACCAGGTTTTGGCTTTTCGAGCATGTTAAAAAGCGCTTTGACAAAGAAGGTGTGGAGATACCTTTCCCATATCGCACGCTGGTATATAAAAAGGATTTGCCGCCTCCTCGCAGGGAGGCGGATTCACCTGAAGAACCTACAGGATCTTGAAGTCAGGGATTAATGCATGGGTTTTAACGGTTTTTTGATACACAAATTAATAAATCCTGGTACTTATGTCGGAGCACTGGCCCTCGCCCTGATCATGATCATAGCTGCCTCAGCGGCCTGTGCGATAACAACCCGCTTGCTGAGTAAGCCTATCAGGGGTATGGGAAGAATTAAGGGGAAGAGCGATAAGACAATAGCCCATTATTTGATTCGTGCTAAAAATCTTCTCATATGGATAACCGCATTTTTTATATTTGCAAGTCTTGTTCCTGGACTGAAAGCTCTCGTAAGTACAATGGTCGCTGGAGCAGGTATAACAGCCCTTTTGATGGGCTTCGCTGCAAAATCGACGTTAGCTAATCTAATTGCAGGACTCTCTATTGCCGTTTATAGACCCATTCGTATTGGCGATAAGGTATCAATTGAAGGAAAATACAGCACGGTTGAAGAGATAACACTCCGCCATACTATTGTCCGAACGCTGCAGCACGATCGGGTCATAATACCGAACGCTCAACTGGACAAGATGACCATAATCAATTACAGTATTATTGACTCACGCATGCTTTGCACTGTTGAGCTAGGTATAAGTTATGACACGGACATTGACCTTGCAAGGCGGCTTATACTGGAGGAAGCTAATAATTGTCCATACCTTGATTCAAACGCTGATGAGCCTTTGGTAATGGTAATCTCGCATGGGGATTTTTCAATCGGCCTGCGAACATACCTACGGGTCCCAAATTCCGAAGATTCCCGAATGGCGAAATTCTGGTTATTGGAAAACATAAAAAACCGCTTTAACAAAGAAGATGTGGAAATACCTTTCCCATATCGTACGCTGGTATATAAAAAGGACTTCCCGCCTCCCCGCAGGGAGGAAAATCTTATTAACAATCGGGCGGATTACCCTCATCCTCTTATGATATAATATCTTATAGCCAAAAAGGAGATTCGTCATGGATATGGAATTCAAAGAGAAATTTATTGCAAAATGGAATAGATATTTTGGTAAAGCAGATTTGCCTATTGTTTTTTATTACACAGACGAGGAAGGAAGAGGAGAAATGGTCCCGACTCCATCCGGGCAACAATGCGTGATAAGTGCATTAGGCAATGTTAGGAATGGGAAGTCGCTCTATTTTGGCGAGGACTCAATCGGGTGCGGGGGAGGAAAGAGATATCTGGGATTTACACATGAAATGAGAGATGGATTTGAGTATTTTTTATCCTATGGTATTAAAGGCCAGATGGAAGGAGAGCGGTACAAAAAAACACCCGAGATAGTAAAGAAGATGATGAGAGATATGCCCCCTTTTAAAGCGCCTGCCAGGTTTATAGTGTTCAAGAGATGGGATAAGCTCATAAAAGAAGATGAACCCGAGGTAGTAATCTTTTTTGCAAAATCTGATGTCATGTCTGGCCTATTTACACTCTCCGGCTTTGAAGAGGTAAACCCACATCAGGTCATCGCCCCCTTTGCTGCGGGGTGCGGCTCTATAGTGCTTCACCCATATTTGGAAATAAATAAACCACAACAGAGATGTGTCATTGGGATGTTTGATGTATCAGCTCGACCTTATGTTCCCAGTAACAGGCTTTCCTTTGCCATTCCAATCGAAAAGTTCAGGCGCATGATTGATGACATGGATGAGAGTTTTCTCATAACCCAAAGCTGGGACAAGGTAAAAAGGAGAATTTAAAAATTTCCAAATTATATAGGAGGCAGTTTAATCATGACAAACTGCGATAAATGTCGATTTAGGACTCTATATGATAAAAAACCTCAATCTATTTTGGGCCGATTATGGAGGTGGCATATCGGCTGGTGCCCCGGATGGAAATTCTATGTAAACTCACTACCGGATGATGAAAGGAGACTGGTTCTGGAAAAGTATAACATACAAAAGGTATTAAACAGGATTAGGATGTAAGGGTAAGCATTATATTATGATTTGTTTGTAGCAAAAGGACTATAAATGAACAAAAAAAATAGTGATAAAACTTTTGGCGATATAGCGCTGGAAAGAGGTTTTGTAACTAAAGAGCAGCTTGAATGGGCATTAAAAATACAAACTGATGAAGATATTTCTGAAGTTGAACATAGGCCTATAGGCAGAATACTGTTAAACGAGGGTTTTATAACCCTTCAGCAAGTGGGTGAAGTACTCAAATCCCTGGATAAGTTGCATGAAGAAGAAACCGATAAGACCTTTGGAGATATAGCATTGGAAAAAGGCTTTATAACAAAGGATCAGCTTGAGATCGCCTTAAAGATGCAGACAGATGAATTCGGTTTAACGGGAAATCGCAGGTCCATTGGCAGGATATTATTGAATGAAGGCTGGATTACCCTTCAACAGATTGGTGAAGTACTTAAAGATAAGAACCCTTGACCCCTTGAATCCTTGACTCCTTGATTCCTTTATTACAATGCCCTCATCCATTCCGGCTTTAGGCCTATTTCGCCTCTCAAAGCAGTATCAATAAGGTCCAGGGCATCCTGCTTTCCTTTTGGCAACCTTGCCTTTACAGGTAGGTAATTGGAAGCATGATTTGAGAAAAATAGCCCGTGTGTAAGGTTGGTGTGAAAAATCATTTCCCTCAACTCCTTGAGTAGTCCAAGTTCGTCAGGCAGTTCGAATTCGCCTCTTTCATATTCTTCCCAGAGGGGTGTACCGGGAATTAGCATGACCGTCAATGCACCTATATAGTCAGGATCCATGATGCTGAGCATTTGACCCGTATCTCTGGCATGTTCAAGAGACTTCTCCCTGCCTGCTATTCCTAGAAGGACGGTCACTGACAATTTTATGCCAGCGGCCTTTATCTTTTTTCCCATCTCGATACAATGCGCTGTAGTGGAGCCCTTATTAATCTTTTTACGTGTTTCGTCGTCTCCTGTCTCCACACCTAAATAAAGGATGCCTAGGCCATTCGCTCTCAGCGCATCCAGATCTTCAGGACTCTTCATTTTGATGCCCTTTGTATTGGCATAGGCACCAACTCGCCTGACCCATGGAAGATGTTCTTTTATCCTGTCAAGTATCCACATAAGCCTCTTCTGGGGGATAATCAGGGAGTCTCCATCCATAAGAAACACCTTGTCCTGTCGCTTCATGTATCTGGAGGCGAAAAGAATGTCGCTCAATATAATATCATTATCTTTAATTCTAAACCGTTTATCCTTATAGGTCCCGCAGAAGGTGCATTTGTTATGTGAGCATCCTACTGTTACCTGTAGGAGTATGCTATATGCCTCACTTGGGGGCCTGATACAGTTCCCTTCATAATGCATTCCTTCGTCTTGATAACCATAATCCATATTATTTCGTTTCCCCAAATTCCTAATATTGGATCTTCGATCCCTAGAATCCTGGAACCCTTTTTCACAATCTATTGTGATAATAATCTTTATTTAAATAATAAATATCCTTAATAGTAATGTCAATCAGAGTCACCTCTTAAATGGAGCCCCACGGGTAAACCCGTGGTCCCATAGTATTACCCGGCTTCGCCTTCGGCTACGCCGTGGTTATCCGCCTAGTCTTTAAGGCGACATCTCGCCGTAGCAATATATTAATTTACGCATTCATCCATGTGTAAACCCATGGTCTTCTGCGAAGGCGGATAATGGAACATAAAACTTGAATGGAAAGACATTATGGACTATGTTATTTGTCTAAATTATCAACAAGGAGCTATTAATGAGCAAAATATCTGAAGGCGTATATTTTATCCAGGGCAGGGATGAAATGATCCCGGATTCTCACGTTTACATAATAGGCAAACCCGAATCAAAAGATCTGTCAATGATAGATGCCGGACTTACAGGGAAGGGCGGTTATAAAATAGCCTCTATTCATCAACTTGGAATAAACATTGAGGATATAAAAAGAGTCATTATGTCCCATACGCATATGGATCATATAGGATGTCTTCATGAGATCCTGGAACAGATTCCTTGGGCAGAGCTGTGGGTCCATACACATGAAGCTGTTCAACTGGAAGAGGGTGATGAGAGGACGGTCTATGGAATGAGTATGTTTAAAAGCATGTGCCAGGCCCAGTATAATCTCAAAGATGGCGCATTCAATTTTCAGGTCCACAAAAAGATCCAAGACGGGGAAATGCTGGAGATAGGGGGAATGTCATGGGAAGTGATTCACGTGCCCGGACACTCGGCAGGAAGCATAGCCCTTTATGAAAAAGCAGATAGGATCCTTATCCCAGGGGATGTTGTCTATGCTGATTACGCCATTGGTCGATTTGACCTCCATGGGGCTGATCCCGCCAAACATAAGGAATCACTACTAAGACTGGCCGAGCTTGAAGTGGATATTCTCCTGCCGGGCCATAACCGTATTATGACTCGTGTTCCCGAAGGATATATCAGGGCAACAGCGGAACAGTGGGGCCCCTATCTGGCCTGAACCCCACTGCATATAAGTACAATTTGTTTGACCCTTTTTCTCCCCGGATAATTGAATTAATATTTTTTAAAAAATTTAGTTTTTTCGGCTTATCCTGCATCCTATACCTTTTAGGTTTGGTGTACCGAATTCTCTGCCTAATCTCCTGGCAGATGTTAGCATATTGAAATTGGATTTCTTCCAATCAAACTGGGTCTTGGCCTCTGCCTCTGGGAACCACCATCCGTACGCACTATAAATTACTTCAGGATGAATCCTTTCAGTTAAATGGGCGACCTGTGTTATATTACCTATTTTCGTCTTAATTATTACTTCATCGCCCTCATGTATGCCATATTTCTCAGCGGTCTTGGGGTGAATCTCCGTCTTTGGATGGGGATTATTTTTTCTCAACTTCGCGATCCACCTGTATGAGGAATGGAGATAAAATCTGCTTTTCCTGCTGGTAAGCACAAGTGGATATTCAGGGTCATCATCCTCGGGAAGGGCTTTAAACACGGGCATGGGGGAAAGATTAAAATCATTCCCCTTGCTTAAAGATAGCTCCACCTTGCCGGTCGGCGTCTTAAAACCGTTCTTTTCATACTTTTTATATTTATCAGGCCCTCTTAAATATCCCTGCTCGGCGAATTGTCTAAAATTAAACCCTGTGGGCTTCAATATCTCTTCAATAAAATCATTATGATCTTCATACCAGTACTCCCTGGTTGTGAGCTTTTTACCAAGTTCGTTTATGATCTTGATGTCAGGCCAGCATTCTTCAGGGGGATCAACCACCTTGGATCTGGCAAGTATACATCCATGCCCAAACCCAACAAGTCCGATATCATTAAATTCAAATGCGGTTGCAGCAGGAAGAACAATATCCGCGAAAGAGGCGGTAGGTGTCATAAAAATATCGACGACCACGAAAAAATCGAGCTTCATCAATGTCTTCAAAGTCATCGGGCTTTCAGCATAAGCAAGCAGTGGGTTGGTCCCCTGCATATAGGCGCCTCTAACAGGATAGGGAATATCTTCGAGCACGGCCTGTCGGAACAGGGTAGGGGGGACGTACATCATGCGGGGGATAACATTATGAAAGGAATGTATCATCTCTTCTTTTTTAGTTGGCAATAGATCAGCCCTTACCAGCTTGCCGAGACGTAGAATATTGGGTTCAATCGCGTGAATATTGCCGCCAGGAACATCCAGGTTGCCGCATATCGCCATAAGACTAATAAGGGCCCTTGATGTATCAAATGTATTAATATTCTGTTCAATGGCGTTCCCCCATTGGACAGCGGCGGGATGGGTTCCGGCATAATACCTAGCCACTTCTCTTATTTGTGAGGCTGGTACCCATGTTATGGCTGACATCCTTTCCGGTGAATATTGCCTGATATGATTGGAAAAATCACCAAAGCCGTGGCACCATTTCTCTACAAAGGCTCTGTCATAAAGTTCCTCTTCTATAATTACATTAAGGAGGGCCAAGGCCAAGGCATTATCCGTCCCAGGCCTGAGCTGAAGCCAATATTTCGCCCTGTGAGTAAGGTCTGTTTTTCTTGGATCCACAATAATAAGTTCGGTTCCGCTTTTTACCTGCCCCAGGAGGAGACTGCATACCTCTCCCTCTTCATTGGTGCTGGTGATATTGCTTCCCCAGAGCAGAGCCAGTTTGGTTTTTTTGCGGAAATCGGCCACTGGATAAAACCCGCATGTGTGTATACCGGTTATTTCCCTGGGGACATGACAGACATCTTGTGTCCCAACCACATTGGGTGAACCGAAAATATTGGCAAGCCGGATCAAAGCGAAATATTCCATACCTTTTGGCATGCCTTGACAAAAGGCAACACCCCTTGCGCCGTATTTTTCTTTTATTTTAAGAAAATTATCGCAAATTATTTCAATCGCTTCCGACCAGGTGATCCTCTTCCATTTCCCTTCCCCTCGATTCCCGACTCGTTTGAGTGGGTATTTAAGTCGGTCGGGATGAGTAAGCTTGTCCCTAGAGGCTATACCTTTCAGGCATATATAACCCTTATTCAAAAGGCCCTCCGGATCCCCTTTTATCTTGACAATACGGTCGTCCTTTACCCCCACAAGGAGCCCACAAGCTCCGTGATCCATCCTCGAGCAATGAGTTTTTACCCATTTCTCAATATCTTTCTTCATTATATTCGATTTTAACTCTTGAAATTAAACATAAATCCCTATAAATCGTTATTCAGCCTTTAACTATATTAGGATACATAGCGGAACCTGGGATATACAACAAAGAAGATTGCCATAAAAAGGCAGAGTATCAGGCCTGCAATCTGCAGGGAACCGGGTGTTCCTATGCTTTCCGCTATTGCCCCGAAGGGGACGGCGCTTAAGGGCATGATACCAAAGGTCATCATGGAAATACTGACAATTCGACCACGCATTTCATCTGAGGAATAAAATTGAATAAGAGTCATATTTAAGGCCATAAATACGGCACTTACAAAACCTACAAAGAATAAACTGGGAAGGGCCGTAAAATATGAAAAACAACGAGAAAAGATAATCAGCATCAGCCCCCAGACGAATCCGTTTGCCACTAGGAATATGCCCCGCCTATTAAATCGTCGGATCGTAGCAAGTGTAACTGTTCCCGCGAGAGATCCCATACCCATTGTCATCATCAGAAGCCCCAGACCGTCTGATTGCGCGTTTAAGGCTTCCCTGGCCCAAGCAGGTAGAAGGGCTACATAGGGGAATCCGAAAAGTGATGGTACAAAGGTCATGATAACAAGGCCTAAAAGAACTGGATTTTTCCAAGCGTATCTGAATCCATCAAGGATATCAGATAGAACAGTTTTGCCAGGCATTTTTGTAGATTGTTTATCTTCTTTGATATAAAATGTGAATAGAACGGAGAAGGCATTTATAAATGCGATCAGGAAAAAAACACCGGCAGTTTCGATAAACAAAATCAAAACACCGGCAAGTGCCGGGCCAATTATTCTGGAAAGGTTTATCCCGGAGCTATTAAGGGAGACCGCGTTCATCAGGTCTTTTTCAGGAACAATATCGGCTATAATCGATTGCCGGCTGGGCATATTAAGAGCGGCCATAGTACCGTTGAAAAATCCAATTATTATGAGGTGCCAAAAACGGATAAAGCCCGTAAAATCAAGTGTCGCAAGAAGAAGGGTCAAGATAAAGTAACCAAACTGACTTACTATCATAATATGCTTTTTTGCAAAACGATCCGCAAGGGCACCTCCCAACAAGGAGGCAAAAGTAAGGGGCAGGGCAAAGGACATCATTACAATTGCAAGGGCGAAAGGTGAATCGTCCGTGAGTCGAAGTACAAGCCACCCCCTGGTAATCTGCTGCATGGATATTGACGTGAAGGAGGCAAAAGTCCCAAGCCATAGCCACCGAAAATCTCTATATTGAAAGGATTGAAGGGCAGGGATGATTTTCAATATTCTACCTGGTCTTCAAATTGCGGTGATATCTCTGAATCCAAAATAGTGCCTTTTATTTTTTTAATGCGACTGGAATTTTAACCTCATCGGGTAGACCGCTGAAATTTGGAACTACTGTCTTTATCCCCGCATTTCTCATCTCCTCTTCTGCTCGGATTAATGGATTATAATTCTGTAGGTTTCTTTCACCGTTGGGAGCGCCTGCCTTGAACCATAACTTATTGGAAACCGAACCGTAGATAAGTGGCATTAAGGGTAGAAATTCGGAAGATCCTTCCGTTGAACGATGTGAGAAAAAGGCCGTCGCGCCCAGTCTTTTAATATTATTAATGGCATCCTCCAGGTCCTTTACTCCAAGATCCTTTAAATCCCTTAAAACTCTCTTTAAATCTTTTCTCGCGATAAGAAACTTCTCCACCCGCTCTATGTCGGCAAGGCCAAGCATTATCTCGGTCGCCAAACATGTCTCTGTAAAGGTACCCGCCTGGTTTAGCTTGATCAGTACTGAGTTTCCCGCCCTGTTTTTCCTTTCAGGTGCAGCCAGAAAAGGAATTATGAAACGCATCTGTGTCACTGCAGCATCATCGATGACGATCTGCACGCGATTTCCATATTTCTCGTTCATAAGCTTATGAGCCTCAATATCGCATTCCGAGCCCGGATCTTCCATTGTTACAAAGTTCTTAGCACTTTTTACGATGCTGGCGTTGAAATCTATCAGCTCTTCTCGAGTTTTAAGGCCGAGGCCTGAAAATCGCATGTCATACATACCGGTTGCCCTAAGCTTTTCGGACTTCTGAATCTCTGAAAAGGCATTGTCGGTTCCGACGGCGTAATCCTTTAGCCTAAGCCCCAGCTGACTTGCGCACTCCTTGATACGTTCAAGGCCCTCATAATTGTCCTTCACAGGAAAGACAAAACCCCTCTCTTTTGCAGTTCCTGTTGGGAGGCCGTCCCTTACAAGATTTTTCTCAAACTGTTTAAAGAATTTTATTGCCAATGAAAAAACATCCTTTATAGATTTTTCATTCATTGCAAAAAAGAACATCTCCTGTATATCCTGTTTAGTCCCTGGGACATGCTCTCCGCCGCAGACCATATTAAAAGCCACATTCGGCATATAAAAAATTTTCATGCCCCTTGGCGCAAGGAGTTGCCATGGCTTATACCCGGATGCCTTTAACAGAGTCTGAAAAAATACGGTTGAAGAGGCCAAACAGGCATTTCCTCCCCATTTCCTCTTATTAGGTCCGGCTTTTTCGATCAACTTGAGATCAAATTCTTCTACAGCCTTCAGGATATCCCGGGGCTTACGTATAACCACTTTTTTCGGCAAAAGGGGTGCGATGTTTCTCTCAATAGAACTGATTGCCCTGGGGTTTGGGATATATAAAGCCTCGTTTTCGCCATCGGATGTCCCTTTGGCAATGCCGTTTCTTTCTTCAATGTTCCAACTGTCCTTTCCTTTTTTTACCCGCGCTTCCATTACTCCCTCAATAGTATAAGCGGCGTAAGAAGAAAGGATCTCTCTCCCCATTAATTTGAAACTCGAAATTTCAGTAGCGCGTGTCATTTTATTTTCTCCTTCCTTAATAGATAAGCACTATCGTACTAAAATTGCTATTCAATACTTTGCTATTATTACTCCGAATCATATTATTTGTCAAAACCCCGCATCTAAACTCACCATATTTTAATTTTCAAAATGCGATTAATGTTAATAACATAAAGGGGATGAAACGCCTTTAACATAAAATTAAATATGGGCTTGATATTTTTTTCTTTACAGTCTCAAAATTTTTCCTTAAAAGATACGAAATGTATCTGCTGGTGATACAGAGTATTGAATTACCTAAGAAGTGAATATTTAAGCCTTTGCGAGGTCCATATATTCGATCTTAAAAAAAACGGCCCCTTGCTTGACAATATCATCCTGGTCAGTCAATTGGGGCTGACCATGGCGGGAAGCATCCTGTTCTGTTTCGCGGTTGGATATCTACTGGATAAATGGCTGGGAACCAAAGGATTATTCATTACCATCTTTATTGTTTTAGGTATTATTGGGGGAGGATTTACTGTTTATCGCCAGATAGAGAAGGTAATTGATTTAAAAGGCGAGAAGAGATCATCTTCCAGACAAAACCATGGAAGAGACTAGGAACATTCAGAAAAAATACTGTTCTCAGGCAATGATTGTTGCAATCTCCGCTGCTGTGCTGCTAATACTGCTTGGTGAAAAGTCAATCGGCAAGGGCCTGGTGCTGGGGACTCTTTTTAGTGTGATAAATTTCTTGATTATGGGTCAATTTCTTGTTGTACAGCTGACTGCACCCAGGTCCAGGACTAGGGCTGGTGCCTTTGCGCTTATGTCCATTCTATTAAGACTCGTGATTCTTGCCATACCTCTTGCTATCTCTTTAAGAGTTGACGCAGTCAATTTTATAGGGGCTGCTATAGGCATGTTTATGATCCAACTTACAATATTATTTAACCACCTTGTGATCAACCGTCTTCCCTCGGGAAAAAAGGTGTAGGCAGGCTGGAATTATATGGAAGAATTAACAAATGTTCCTCAATTGACCATGCAAATATCTGGGTTTAATCTGGTTTTCAATACTCAGACAATAATAATGACTTGGATCGTAATGGCAGCCTTGGTCATTTTCGGGTTTCTTGCGACTAGAAGGGCCAGACTCATTCCCAATCCCATCCAGGTTGTCGCTGAAATGCTTATCGGTATATTTTACGGCTTTACCCGTGACGCACTAGGCGAGGATTTAGCTAAAAAATATTCCCCCTTGATCTGCAGTCTCTTTATGTTTTTGCTCCTGTGCAATTGGCTTGGTGTTATTCCAAAACTTACCGAACCCACAAAAGATCTTAACACCACGTTGGGGCTGGGAATTTTAGGATTTATCATTGCCCATTATTCAGGAATAAAGGTTAAAGGTTTTTCGGATTATATTAAGGAATATTTCCAACCCATTTTCTTTATGGCTCCTCTCAACATCATCGGTGAGCTAGCCAAAGTTGTATCAATCTCGTTTCGTCTTTATGGGAATATTATGGGCGGGGCCATTATCATTCTGGTTGTCTCCCATCTAGTATATAGTCTGATTCTACCTCCTTTCCTGGTTTTCTTTTTTGGCCTTTTTGTAGGAAGTATTCAGGCTTTTGTTTTTACGATGTTAACACTTGTTTATATTTCGCTACAGGTTAAATAAGAATATGCTGGAAACGGTCCATTTCACACAAGCAGCCCAATATATTGGCGCGGGCATGGCTATTGGATTTGGTGCCATTGGAGCTGCCATCGGTGAGGGTTATGCGGCCGGTATAGCTAATGAATCATTATCTTATAGACCTGAAACTTCGGGAGATGTGATCAGGAATATGCTTGTCGGTCAAGCAATTGCCGAGTCCGCCGCAATCTTCTCGCTTATTATCTCCATAATCTTGATATTCTCCGAGCCTTCTCAACAGTTTATTCTTTTTGCATGGATATATATTAGCGCTGGTCTATCCATGGGGCTATCAGCCATTGGATCGGGTATTGGCGCGGGATTAACAGCGGGAAATGCATGCCATGGGATTGTGCGACAACCCGGAAATAGTTCCTCAATAATAAGAACCATGCTTATCGGCTCTGCGCTATGTCAGGATCCCGCAATCTTTGGAATGGTGGTCGCTATTCTTCTTTTATTTCTCGATTTCTCTTCTGTTCCTCTTTATCCGGGATGGGCGGTCATGTTGGGTGCGGGACTGGCCATTGGTCTGGCTGCCATAGGCCCGGGAATAGGTTGTGGCTTGGCAGCGATGGAGGCTACCTCCGGTGTTGCCCGAAACCCGGTAACCAGCACTAATACCAATAGAATAATGTTAATAGGAATGAGCATTGCGCAGTCCACTGCCATCTACGGATTTGTTATCAGCCTTCTACTCCTTTTCACCAGTCATGAGGAGAGTGTTACATTGACCGCATCATTGGGACTTCTTGGAGCTGGCCTTTCAGCTGGATTCGGAGGTATAGGACCAGGTATAGGTGAGGGCGCAACAGCTGCGGGGGCTGTTAAATGGATTTCGCGAAGTCGCGAGAATACCGGTATCTTGACGCGTACTATGCTGGTGGGTATGGCGGTTGCGGAATCTACCGGTATCTACGCCCTGATCGTCGCCCTTTTATTGATTGTTGTTTTGTAAGATATCTTTAGATAGTATAAATTTTTTTAGGAGGTTTATTATGGACATCAGTGGTGCTGATTTTATCAGGGGTTTGGCATTATTGGGTGCCGGACTGGCAATGGGATTAGGGGCCATTGGCCCTGGCGTTGGAGAAGGATTCGCCGCAGGAAAGGCATGCGAGGCTATTGGAAGAAAGGCCGAGGAAGCAGGCCTTCTCACAAGAACCATGCTGGTAGGTCAGGCGGTTTCTGAATCAACAGGCATCTATTCTCTGGTTGTCGCTTTACTTCTTCTTTTTGTGGTTTAATTACCGGCGAATGGTATGACCCATGATAAACGTTAACGCGACTATTCTTCTGCAAGTTATACATTTCCTCATTCTGCTTTTTATATTAAATCGCTTGCTGATTCAGCCTATCATAAAGATTATCAATGATAGGGAGAAGCATATGGCGGATAAATATAAGCTGTTGGCTGATTTTAAAGAGGAGACCGAAGGATTAGTTGAAAAATGCGCATCTATTGAGAGGAAAGCGAGAATAGATGCTGGGGAGAGCAGTTCCAGGCTCAGGAGAGAGGCTATCGAAATCGCTGAAAAGATCTTCAGCGATACCAGGGAGGAAGTTGCAGCTATCAAGGGCGAGGCGGAAAAAGAGGTAGACAATAAAATTAAGGAAGCCCAGCAATACTTGCAGAGTGAAGCCGCGGTTCTGGCGGAAGAATTAATAGAGAAAGTCATCGGCAGGAGGTATGCCAATTGAATCGCATGAATAATAAGGGATATCTTTTAAAGGTTTTTTTGATCATATCCGCTGCTGCTGCCATATTTATTATCTGCCCTGATAGTTTTGCAATGGAAGGCCCAAGCAAGGCCCGCAGGATCTGGGACAATATCATGCTGTTTGTAAATTTCGGTATCCTGGTATTTGTATTCATAAAATTTGCAAAAGATCCTTTGATGAATTTTTTACGGGGTGAGGAGAAAAAAGTAAAAAAAGAAATAGATGCTATTGAAGAACTGGTCGAGAAAGCCAACTCACTAATGCAAGCGGAAGCGGACAAATTAGCGAATATTGACATGCGCATTAAGGAGATGAGGGAGTACATAATAGGTCTTGGACAAAAGGAAAAAGAGAAAATCATCGAAAAGGCTCAACTTCTCGCTCGCCATATGATAGATGATGCAAAAAGCGAAGCTCAATATAAATTGGAAATAGCTAAAAAAAGATTCGGGGAGGAGATGCTCGATATTGCTATCTCCATCGCGGTCAGAGAACTAAAAGGAAGACTCTCTCGGGATGACAATGAAGAAATAGTTGATCAATTTTCAATTGTATTGCGTGCTGAAAAGATTCACTTTGCCTAGAACCTCAGCCTTTTTCAACTCCCCATATTTTCTATTTCAACATTACTTATCCCATTTGATATCGGTAATTTTATTTTCCTTATCACCCAACTGGCAACTACCCCTTAGTCAAGTAGATATACCTAGCTTAGGAAGTATAAAAGCCTGAAGCGCGAACCATATCGCTACAACTAATAGAATCCACCATATGTTCATATCCTTACCTCTCTTATCCGCCTTCGCAGAAAATCACGGGCTTGAAAATTACGACCAATCACTTCATAGCTCACGGCCATGCTGTATTAAGAGGCTCAGGAAAAGCCGCCCGAAGAAGAACAGCCCGACGAAACCGAATTTCTTAAGCCAATACCAGCTCCTGATGACACGCTGGAAAAGGAAGAGACAAGCCTGCTGATATCCCGATTTCCACAGGAAGGACACTTAAATTTATCCGCGTCATCGGAGGGAAACACTATCTGCTCGAAACAACTCCCGCATTTATTGCATCTGTACTCATAGATGGGCATCTTTATTGCTCCTCGTAAACACATTTTCTTTAATATAATGCTTATAAGCGGAATTGTAAATAACTGTTATTATCATCAGAATAAATTCCTTGCTTATTAAATTTTCACCTATTTCAACAGGCCTGGTAAAAAAAGGCTTAAGGATGGCCAGTATGTAATTAAAATCAGTGAAAAAAGTGATAATAGAAGGAAGGGAAGAGTTGCCCTGTATAACTGCATTATAGGCCGATCAAACCTCGAACTGGCGATAAACAGGTTCAGACCGACAGGAGGGGTATTATAGCCGATTCCCAGATTGGCAATAAAGATTACGCCCAAGTGTATTGGATCGATCCCGAATCGATCTGCAAGAGGCAGGATAAGAGGAACCACCACTAGAATGGCACTGAATATATCCATCATACAGCCGACGAGGATCAAAAACAGGTTCATTATCAATAAAAAACCTATCTTATTCCCAACCAAGCTTTCCATCACCTGTAGTATCCTCATGGGAACAAAGGCATCAACCAGGTAATTTGTAAAACCTAGAGCAGCCCCAAGTATGATCATTATTCCTCCCACCATTTTCATGCTCTCGATCATTATTCTGGGGATGTCGGTGTTTATCTTCAACTCTTTAAATATAACTGTCTTGATCACAAGAACATATGCCACCGTGAGGGCAGCTGCCTCAGGAGCAGTGCAAAAGCCTGTATATATCCCTGCTATAATTAAGAATGGGATGGGCAGTTCCCATATAGCGTCCTTGAATGCTGATTTGAATTCCGATGTTGAAAAAGGCGGCCTCTCCAACCTCCATTTCTTCCCCATCAATACGGCGAAGAGGCATAGGATCCCAAGCATCAGGATGCCAGGTAAAAGCCCGGCAAGGAATAGTTTCTCTATACTGACTCCAGAGACAAATCCATACAATATAATGGGAAGGCTCGGCGGAAAATGGAGCCCCAGACTGCCTGATGTGGTAATCAATCCCATTGAGAAATTCTCATGATACTTTTCCGAAACCAAGGCGGGTCGAAGCAGCCCACCCAAGGCAATTATTGTAACGCCTGTGGCGCCTGTTATCGCGGTGAAGAAGGAACATGAAACTAGGGCCACTACACCGAGCCCGCCGGGAATCCATCCAAAAAGACTCCTCGAGAATCTGACCAGACGTTCAGATGTCCGGCCCTCTCCAAGAAGGTATCCCGCGAAAGTAAAGAGGGGTATTGCAAGCAGGATAGGTGAACTGGCCAGGCGAAAAATTTCAATAGGTATCGCGGATAGGCTTACCTGGCTAGTGTATAGTCCTAACATGGCCGCGGACAGAATTCCAGCGAATATAGGCAATCCCATGAGAGTAAGAATAATAATAAAAATGACCATGATAGCAATCATGATCTGACACTCCCCAACACATTAATAAAATGTTCCAATGCCCTGATAAAAAAACGTAAGAGAATCACGAAAAAGCCCAGTGGGAGGATTAATTGACAGACCCAGGCTGGTGTTCCAAGAAAGTAATTTGTTCCAAATTCCATCTCAATTCGTATTAAACCTAAGGACGCATTGAGCATTAGGGCACATATTAAAGTACACCCGATGGATAAAATCATTTCACGGACAGATAGCCATTTGGGTGGCATCAGGAAGCCAAAAAGATCAATTTTGATATGCCTGTTATCACTAGTAAGTAGAGATGCTCCCAAAAATGTTATCCACAGTACCGTAAGCCGAACGAATGGTTCGGTCCAATCCACCTGACTTAGAATTCCGTTTGCCCATTGAAAATGGCCATGTGTGTATAAGGCCCTTAATATGATGCGAAAAAATGTGAGTATAACCATAAGAGACAGAAAAACGATAATAAGCCATCGTTCCATTTTTGCGATAATCTCATCGATATATTTTAGAATTTTCATGGTGAGTTTCGAATGGATTCCAATAGTTTGTATACTCGGTCAAGAAGATTTTTAGGGTATATGTCGTCTGCCAGATCCAGCGCCACAAGATCATGGATCTTATAGAAGTCCTTCATTTCATTTTCTGCGGGCATAGGAGTAAGAGTAACACCGCTCTTCTGAATAATCTCGATCGCCTCGTTGGCCTGTCGTATTAATTCAGAGGTTAATTCGGCCATAACAGACTGAACTTCTTCTTTAAATAATTTAGATAAGTCCTTAGGAAACTTATCAAAATAATCTTTGGAAATAAGCACCGCGCCTGTGGAATGAGCTATGGGGAAGGTTGTCATGTATCTTATATAAGAATGCCATTGCATGGCAATGGCCCCCAGAGGCGGTCCATAAACCGTATCAATCATATTCGTATTCAATGCGGTTGTGACGTCCGTTAACGAGAGAGGTATCGGGCTTGTTCCCATGGCCTGAAAGGTCTTTTTTGATATGGGATCTTCCATCCATGTCCAGATCTTAAGTCCTAATAGATCATCCTTCTTTGTGATAGGGTTTTGTGAAAAAAGATAGACATCACCAACCTCTACCCATGTAAGGAATTCAAAATTGGAATTCCGAAACTGTTCAGAGAAAAATTCACTAAGTTCCTCGCGTACTATATCTACCTCCTTAATATTTCGAAAAAGAAAGGGGAGGTCAAGCACTCTGGCCATAGGGAGTATCTGGGCAATACCCACTCCGGAAAAGGCCGCGCAATGGATCTGGCCGATCCTTATCTTTTTAAGCACGTCCATCTCATCGCCAGCAATTCCACCAGCATATATCCTGAATTTAATCCTGCCATTACTCTTTTCATTAAGCCTTTTGTCGAGTTGCTGCATATATTTTACCCAGGTAGATCCTTCAGGTGCGACGGTGGCAAACTTTATCTGGTACTGGTCATCTGCGTAACATATCCCGCTTCTCATATTAAATTGATTCAGGTAAACAAATGCCACGATTGTAGTTATTAATAATGCCTTTCTTACCAAGAGTATCTCCAGTTTAATTAAATGTTTAAGTATCGTTCATAATTCTTCGCATGATATCTTTTCCCATAGGAGGTTTTGTCGGGCTTTGAAAGAGGACATCTCAAAGTAAATTCCACTTTAGTTTAGCAGTGGTCTGATTTTTAAGGGTTTACGCCACTTACTTATGGCAGAATAGTAAGTTATTATAGAGGAATAGCTCATCAAACCCTTAAAAATCAGACCACAGGCAATGTAAAAATTAGATGTCGTCTTGAAAAGATCGACAAAACCGGAAACTATACCCAACTGAAGAAAGCTGTTTTTCGTTGATCCATGCCAA
>SMTZ1_10002565_pt1 | contig 18264 bp, 21 predicted proteins | sample DeeMarSWOR136_30_FD_25667 | JGI IMG/M metagenome (IMG submission 25667)
GTTCCAATTCCGAGTGACCTGAGAAAACTTCTTCTCGAGACATATCCTAGAGAACTTGTGTTCCTTGCCGTTGCGTTGTCACTGTCTAATGTCATTGCATCGACCTGGCCTCCTGCGAATTCGTGCTTATGGCCGGTGATTTCTCCTTCGGCTATCACCCGTGGGTCGTTCATCTTCTGGCCTGCCTGCTCGTACAGGTCCTGCCACTGCTTTTCGAGATTCTTCGGTACAGGTATTAGTACCATCTCACCATGTCTGAATGCTTTCATGATAAAGCTCCTTTCCAAATTGAAAAACGTGCGCAAAAAAATTGCCTCCTACACGATGTAAAAGGCAGTCTAAAATGTAACTTTTGATTCAAATTCTCATAGGATCATAGGCATCACCTCGCTTTTCGTGTTTTGAACCTACTTTCTAGGCCAAAATAGCTTCTTTGAATACTGAATTCTGTATAAGAAGGTGTTTTGAAGGATGAAAAAACTCAAGAATGTATGATATTTTCTTGCTCTTGTGAACGTGGTTTTGTATGTTATCGTAACCGGAGATATATATTAGGGTGCTCGAAAAATGATAGGGACGAGAAAACTTTTGTTCAGTTTTGTTGTCATTGCAGTACTCTTGTCAGGAGGTAATCTCTTTACTGGCATAGTCAAGAGTCGTGAGCACATTATCACTCCCAACAGTAACCTAAGTAATATAAAGATCGTTGCGGCGGGCTATTACTACAACCAAGCCTCCTCACATGTCTGGAACAACTATGTACACATCTTTGAAGAGAAGACAAACGATTTCTTAGTGAGGGTATACAAATGAATAGGGCTACATTGATTGTATTGTCTCTAATATTTGTCTTCCGACCGCTAGCCATATATGCCGATATACCAATTGAACTTGTAGGCCAGCGGCTCCATGGTTGTTCGTATGATATTGCCGTTTCAAGAAATCATGCTTATGTAGCCTATAGGTCTGGCCTTCACGTTATCAACATCTCTAATCCCGCTTTACCTGTTATTGTGGGTAGTTGTGATCTTTCTGATAGCACCCAGAGTATAGCAATCTCCAGCGGTTATGCCTATGTGGGTACTTGGAGAGGTCTTAATGTTATTTCTACCGGCAATCCCTCTTCACCTTTGCTAGTGGGCAGATGCGGAACAGGGCCTATCTATGATGTTACTATCTCAGGTAACTATGTCTACATAGCTGACGGCATTACTAATATTGAGGTATTTGACATTTCAAAACCTCTCTTACCGGTAAAAGTAGGGCAATATACAACAGGTTGCCCCGTTTCTATAGACATATCTGGTACATATGCCTACGTTGCAGACCTATTACCCACAACAAGCAGACTTCAGGTGTTCGATATCTCCAATCCCATGTCGCTCGTCCTTGTAGGGACGTTGGACGATCCAAATGTAGGTGATGTTTATGACATAGCAGTCTCGGGCAGCTATGCCTACTTGGCCACTTCCAACGATGGTTTGCAGGTTATTGATATCTCTAATCCATCATTCCCAATGTTGATAGGTGGATGGGCCACAGGCGGGCCTATCAGTGATGTCGAAATTGCAGGCAATTATGTTTATGTCGCCTCTTCCGCTGATTTCTATGTCATTGAAATCACTAATCCTTTCTCACCAGTGTGGGTAGGCGGATATGATAATGGTGACGTAATCCATAATATGGCCGTCTCAGATTGCTATGCCTACCTAGCCACAGAGCGCGGTATAGTAATCCTTAGTGTGGGAGTGGACTGGGATGGAATCCGAGAAGTTGCGGAGAAACGCATAGCAATCTGGAAAAGCTACTATGATCCTGCTCCTCCAGAACCTAATAAAGCCGGGTGGCTGAATCCTGACTTTTGGGATTATATGGAAAACCAAGCATCGAAGCCTTTAGCAGAAGCAAGCGACCTTTTTCTTAACCAGCGAAATGCGATAGATGATCTGGGAAACTTATTGACCGCATTCTTACATGACTCAGGTAGCATCTTTAGTAATATGAGCGGGGCCGGAAATCTCTGCTTGGCAGCCATTATGCTTGGTCAGCTATATGACTCGATGTCGTTTTGGATCATGTATCATGTAATATCTTCTAGTTCGAGTTCGATTAATGACGACATCCAGGCAATGATTCGTGCTATTGAACAGGAGATAGGCGCTTGTCAAAATCGAAACCAAAATTATCTTAAATACTCTCGAGTAATTCAAGAATCTGTTCTAAAACAAATCAACTGGGTTGACGGACAACCCTCTACTCTGGATGATTTTGAAGGCAGGTGTTATAGTGGTTTGTCTATAGAAGAGAGTTGCTTTAGAACGGTATATGAAAACTTCAGATATTTAATGGATTCGGTTTCGAGTTGGGCCAAGGCCGACATGTCCTATATATGTGATGGTACGAGGTGGGAAACGCGTCATGTAGATCAAATCTCTAATGGAGAGATAAAATCCCTTGATGTTGGATTCATGGTTCAACATGATGTCTCAACAGGATCGCCTTATGGCAACACCTACATTGATTCTCTATATGCTGCGATAGACTTGGATCGTGATAATACGTTACCAGAAGGTTGGCAAATATGTAAATACCACAGATTTGGACTTACAAGTGATATAAACTGGAATGGGATAGTGATTGAGTCTGAAGATAGCAATGATTATAACCAGCTTAGTCTAACGGTATGCAACGGGATTATTAATCCTTTATTTAATGGCTTACGAAGAGATGTGTTTGTTTTAGCCAGCCTAACGCCTGGTGGGAACCAAAGCCTATGGGCTTATCAGTTCGGAGTAGATCCTCCAGATCACCGCGAGGAATGGCGAAAGTGGGGCTTGGGCAGTAACTATGCATCTTGCTCTTGGATGCCTGTGCCTTTCATAGGTGGGGATCCGAGTAATACTAATAAGACAGATGCGCTCAAGCCATTGAAAGAAGCAGTATATTTTGGCCTTTCGAATGGTTATATTCAGGAAGTATATTGGTCTGAGGGGATTGGCCTTCAAGCATCGTTGGTCGGTCAGATAGCGTACTATAGTACCGACGATATCACTGCACTCGCTATAGGGCACGGACGAGACTATGATGATCCTATTATCATTGACGATCAACCTTATCAGCTATATGTTGGAACCTCGAACGGATACATTTATGGTTTTGTTTATCATCATGTTCCGATTTCTTACTGGAGTCGCTTTGAAATAAATAATAGTCAACCGCTTAATAATCAAGTAGTCGGCCTATGCACTGGACCAACTGGAGGTACTGTAGTCGGACTAAATGATGGTACTGTATTTGCTCTTACAGAGAATGCTCTTTATGCTTACCACCACGATTCGAGTACGGGAACATGGAATCGTGTTGAACTTACAGAAGGGAGCGACTTTTCTGGGGGGATATCAGTGGGTATGTGTGGTGCAGCCATCCTCGCCAGTTTCAATGAGGGCCTGTATGCGTTTACCAGAAATGCTAAAGGAAAATGGAGTATCCCAAAGCGTGTGGACAATCCAGATGAGCATATTTATGGCCGCATAGTCTCGGATCTCGTAGCTAGTGGTGTCAGAGGAGCCTATATCTATAATTCAAACAAAATCTGGAATGTTATCCAAGTACCAAATAGTAAACCCAAAACTCCAGGAGATATGTATCCACAAGATGAAATCTGGATTAACGACATTACGCCAGAATTTAGCTGGAGCAGTTTTGCTGATGGAGGAGATGGTGACACATGTGAGGGGTATCAATTAAGGGTTAGATGTGATACTGATGGTGATGTCATCGTCTACGATACCGAGTATGTTAGTACTCCTCCCTATAATGCACATACTTATGATCCCGTTACATATGGCGGCATTTATTTAGAAGACGGAAAACATTACCATTGGCATGTACGGTATCTAGATTCAAGCGGCGACTGGAGTGATTGGAGCAGTGACACGCCGGCTACGCATCAGGATTTTTATGTCGATACTTCCCCAGATTACATAACGGATCTTGCTGCCAAGCTTTGGGAAGGAGGACCAGATTTGCCCCCAAACGTGTGGCGACAGGAAAATGACCCTTATTTCTACTGGACAGAACCAGTTTCAGATGCACCCATCGAAGGTTATTACCACTCATTGGATTCAATTCCTGACTCAAGTTCAGACTTTACTACCAATACTTATTATGAATTCCCTGAGGATTCTGTTCCAGATGGAGAACACTTTTTTTACGTAAGATCTAAAGATTCTGCTGGCAACTTGGGTATACCAGTGGGATTCAACATTAAAGTTGATTCTACGCCACCAACTGATCCTTTGAACCTTGATAGCGATAATGGCGACGATGGTATTTGGACTACTGAACAATTTCATATAATGCTTTGGAACCCATCTGAACCAGGATTAGGTTCACCCCTTGTAGGCTATCACTATACTACAGATGGAAGTGATCCAGACGAAACAAGCCAATCTACTACAAGCAATTCTTACGGTCCATACGAACCTGGCTTTGGAGTTAGCTATTTTAAAGTTAGAGCAAAAGATCTGGCTGGGAATCTGAGCAACGTCGTAACTTATACACACAAAATTACCTATTTAGGAGACTTTGAACCTAACGGTGATGTAGATACTGATGACTTAGCACGAATAGCTGACTACTGGCTACAAAATGAATCGTCTATAGATATTTTTCCATATCCCGGTGGTGACAATATCATAAATTTTAAGGATTTTGCTACCTTTGCGGACAATTGGCTCAAGGGTACTAATCCTTGAGTTAACATGATATGATATGGAAGTAAAGGGCTGTAAGATTACATATCACAGCCCTTTTCATTCTTCAATACCATTTGTTAATAATGATATCACTAAGGGTAAATCCTCGATTATTTCGTGGTCAGGTTTATTGCAGAGGTGAACATATATAGATTCAATACTTAAAGCAGACTTCCTGCGGGATGATCTCGACACTCAGGCGTTCATCGTGTTGTGAAAGGTAAAGATAGGCAAGGTCTACATCTCCTGCACAATCGTAGCACTCGTGCTCCCGCAGATATTCGATGATGCCTTTCTCCGCTTCGGCCTTGCTGTTATGTGCCGTGACATGTGCTATTATTCCCCTGTCAGCTATTGCCAATATCCACACTTTTCTATGCAGGCTGACTTTCTTGCCGTGCTGCACGCCCCAAGTATAAGCCTCTTCGCAGGTTGCACAGACCGCCCTGACCTGGTCAGACGGTTTGTTCACGGATACCGACACTTCCCTGACAGCCGGGGTTTCACAATATGGGTTTTGACAGAATTTTTCCATACGCGCGCTCCTTTCTTTAACAGTCTCGTTATTAGCAAGTACACCTTAGTAATCACCCGGCAACAGGCAGGTGACATGTGTAACGTCATCGATAAACCACAGCCTCTCCCCATCGATTTCAAAGACCTGCAGGTAATCCAGGCCGCTTTTACGCTTAACTTCTTTCAGAAGCATCATATGTGCTGCGATAATGACGGCCTCTCCGAACTTCTCTATTGATGCACGAGTTGCAACAAACTTGCCTGAGAATTGGTAATTGCCTTCTTTTTCTTGGGGTAGCAGTTTTATAGTCTTTTTGTGCACTGGTTCTTTCAGTGGCGCAATCATGATGTTAATCCTCCTAAAAATATGTTAGTGAATCGGTTTACAACCAAGTGATTTGAACAAATTGAATATTAATACGCATGCTTTGTTATTAGTAATATGAACGACAGCGGTGTCTCATCTACTGGATTGTGTGTTTTGAATTGGCTCTGGAACTCATCTGCGATGATATTATGTCAAGATGTATGCCATTTTCATTGACAAACCGTTTTATCCTATTCACAACGAAATACATAAGTTCTTTCATTTCAGAATCTATTTTTTTTGTTCCGATTAAGCTGAATGTCTGGTTTGAGGGTAGGAACGTTTCAAAGCCCAACAATCTACTTTCTGTGGGATTGTGATAGAGGTAAGCGTTCAGTTTTCGGTAAGATCTTATGCCTTTCAATTCCTTCAGCAACATGGCCCTTATGATTGCCATAGGTGGGAATATAAGCCGTCCATCGCCTATCCAAATCTTATATGTCATGAAAAGCGACTCTTCAATCGGTTTCAGCGAGAGCAGAGAAAGGATGGACGCCAACCTTTTTTCGTCAGGACCGACCTGTGCGAAAGCCCTTTTAATCTCCTCTTCAATTTCAGAACGCATGTTCGCAGTCATGGTTAGCTTCTGTTCCATCGAGGCATCCATATATGACTTAATGCTGCAGCATGTTTAATCTTAACACTCGCGACTTGCCAAACATGCCGATGCTGGGGGCAGGCAATACCGAATATATCAAAGGACGGCATTTTCTGCTGGCATTATTTCTGCTTTCTTATGACGGCTTCTGGTCAAACTTCCAGATTCGAATCCGCTGGTATTGCTTTGCATCTCTGGCTATGTTTTCTATGGCCGTATCCACATCTTCCTCACCGAACAGGCGGAAAAGAACGTTCAGCTTGCTGGGTATCAGATGGCACGTTTTGGCCAGATAGTAATCGAAATCCCGCAGTTGTTCGTCAAATCTAAGGGGATTCTCATCCCTGTCAACCGTTGCGATCTCAAGAAGCAGATTCTGCAAATAAAACTCGGCCTGCTTTTCGCCTTTTTTGATTGAAAAGACCAGATCGAGCCCGCGACCTTGTTCTACGACCTGAAATTCAAGTGTTTCCAGGATTGTTCTTACAACAACGGCAACCACAGGTGTCACCAGCGAGAGAAATGCGTTTATCTTTGCGATTTGTATTTGATTTTCCATTTCGTTTCCTTTCGATTTTTATGTTTCAAGCGTAAACAACAAAATTATTGGAAAGTTTTGTCACCTCCAACTACTGACCCCAGACAACCGGAGACAAACAAAAGACAGCTTGAGATGACATGGTTCGCGAGACTGAATATAAGGTGCGATAGAATTGACACTAACAAAGACGCAGGCCATGCCTTAGCGAGCACACGCTGCTTCTTTTTTCATTTCAGTTGGTTATTTCGCTGAGTTCGGGAAAGACATCGGCTGTCTTGCACAAGGACGTATGTTATCACCTATGCGATTATCGACGGGCCTGATTCGTATTGCGAGCAGGCCAGAGGGGAGATTTTAATTTGTATTTTATGAGTATAAGTGGGAAGAGCTGAGGCAGTTTAGCTGTGTCGACACTTTGGGCAGCAACTACACGATAAGAAGGCAAGAAGGTTTAATTGAGTTGCTCGCGCGCTTGGCAAAACTTGCTGATAATAAAAACGGGGCAAAAACAAAATGGCTTACTGCTTATGCATATATCATACAAGAATGATCTACTACATCCTAAACAAAAGAATGTTCAGGGAATCTACCTCATAAAATATAAGCCCAATATAGCTGCCTTTTCAGAATGTTTCTGCAAGGAACAAATCACTCCTCCGCTTATCTGGCAAGGCCCATAACTCTTGATTTCGGCCTCTGGCCGGCGCCTGGCTAAATCAAGGTTAAGAGCCCTGCCGAAGAGTGCTCCGGAGGTGATTTGCCATGACAGAAACCAAATGCAAAAGGCAGGCAGATAGGTCGGGCTTAACGGCCGAGCAAGAAGAGCTAGAAGCAAAGTTCTTCCTGCAAATGAAATACAAGGAGGTGGAATCATGAGCTTCGAAACAAAAAAGGGCTATGCTTGGCCGGCATCGGCCATGACAACCACAGAGATGGCAGTCCTTGCAGACATGAGACAAGAGACAGGAAAACCGATCTCCATGTTGCTCAAGGAGGCCGTACAGTTCGCCTATGGTGGCTGTTCATCAGTCGTAGAGGAGGTGGAATAATGCAACAGGTGAGTAACAGAAAGGGAAGGAATGAACAAGCGAACATCACACGAGAAGAGCTTGCCCGGTATGCAGCGTGTGTATTCCAGCCATATGACATAGTTGAGGTCAGGCGGTTGCCGTCCGGGAGGAGTAGTTGGTACAAAGCAAGCGAACTACTTGAAGTTGCAAAGTCTTTGCTTAATGATAACCAGCAGAAGGAGCACATTTACATCGGAGCTAACCCGCGCTGTGTCCGAGGTGGAACCAGAAGCAAGGATGTTGTCTATGCTAGGTGCTTGTTTGTAGACTTTGACGGGATCAGCTACGAAACCGCAAGGGACAGGTGGCATAAAGCCGGTATACCACCACCGACTTTGACGATAACTTCAGGGCACGGTATCCACGCCTACTGGCGGTTAAAAGAAACAATAAAAGATATGGGTTTATGGTCAAATTTACAAAAAAGACTTATTTGTTTGCTTAATTCAGACAATGCAATACATGACCCTCCACGAATAATGCGTTTACCAGGTTTCATCAACCATAAACAGCCAGTAGCAAAATGCAGAATTATCGATGATGAAAATACCAGGATATACGATTTGGGCCAAATTATAGCGTTGATGTACAGTGGAATTATTGAATCAGACTATACGGTACAATATATGTCGATTGGTAATTATAACAAACAATTAAAGAAGCAGTTTTACAATAAACTTCAAGCTTTTCACACAGAGAAAATAACATCGGCAAAGTGGCCAGGGGTAAATAAGGGAAGTCGCAACTGCAAGGCATTTCAACATGCAGCATTCCTGGTCAAAGATTTGGCTTTAAGGGAAGAGAAGGCATGGCCCATTCTTAGGGAATGGAACCTTAAGAACAGACCGCCGCTGTCGGAGTGGGAACTACGCATGGCATTACGGAATGCTCATATTTATGGTAGGCATCGGGCGGATGACAAAGCTGCAGGATGATTTCCATGCACATACTATAGCTGCTTGTTAGCACTTTCTTCGCATGACGATTTCCCAAGCACAATCACCTCCGAAATTATGCTCGACTCATAACTCTTATTTCCCCCTTCGGAAGACACAAGGCAACAGCAGGAAATAAGGTAAAGAGTCTGCGCGCAGTTATATTCGGAGGTGATTGATATGCGAGAAATCGCAGTTCAAGAAGAAAGCAGTGCTCAGAGCAACAATAAAGAAAGGGAGGAGAAGATTGTCAAGTCGGATAGCAAGACCACGCGCGGCATGAAACTACTCACAAAGGAAATACGTAAGAAACTACCGCCACTATACAGCCAGGAAAGCAAGGGTGGTAAAGCGGTTGCGTATCTAAAGTTCTTTACACCGGATAGTTCGTGGACCTGGTGGGCAACAGAAGGAAGTCCAATCAAGAATGAACAAGGCAGGGAAGTTGATTTTCATTTCTTCGGCCTTGTGGATGGACACTTCAAAGAACTAGGTTATTTCAGCCTATCAGAGCTTGAAAAAGCCAGAGGGCCTATGGGATTGCCAATCGAGCGTGACTTGTACTGGCAGCCAAAGACGCTTGAAGAGATCGCGCCTGAGATTTTCAAGCACTCAAGTAAAGAGGGTGATGGAAATGAAGTATGAAAAAGCTTTGGAAATTGGCAGAACTCGCGCCGACATGGCAGCTGAGGTCATACAGCGATGGGCAGGTGTAAAAGCAATCGCTGTCTGTGCAGTCAAATCCGCTTACGGTCAGAATCTGGAGGCACGGGAATGGGAACCAGTTGGCAAGCAAAGCTATAAAGAAATTGCACGCGACGATGGAATGCTGGGTGGAGGTAACTATCATTTGCTCGTAGTAGATAAAGCTGGGACGGCGAAAGCTTGCAGTATGGAACGCTTTCCATTGGACAAGGTGCTGAACCTTGCTGATAGACTGCCTCTTATTGTGGCTGCGTCCTACAAAGGGGAGCTTTGGAAACAGCTTGTAGAATGGGACTCTCAATTGTAAGAAGTGACTCGCGCCAAATGTCAAGACACATAGGCAAAACTTGACAGGATCATTGATTGGGGCCAAATTCCTATTCTCCATCCAAATTTCTTGATCTTTCACTCACTCCACAAAGGCTTTTTTGGCCTGTCCTGATTTCCAATACCAATCAAACTTCCTCGTGTTAATGCCGGAATACATAGCTCTGCCTAACGCCGATTGAACATACCGCGGCAGGCTAAGAATCCCGCCTAAGATTCCCTCGGAAGTGATTGGCTATGAGGGAAATCGAAGATAAAAGGCAAGAAAGCAATTCCCAGGACATCGCAAAGCTCGTAAGTTCTCAAGCTTCAAGAAAGCCGCCCGTCTTGATTGTCCTCTGTGGACCATCCCACGCAGGGAAAACAACGTTCGCGCGCCAACTCGGTGGAAACTTCACGATTATAAGCTCCGATGAAATAAGAAAGAAATTGGGCCTAAGGTTCGAGTATTCAGGATGTGATAGGAATGTGTGGAACACGTTCGAATCAATGAAGTGCAAGGCGTTGTCTGAAGGAAGAAACATCATTTTGGATGCTTGCCATTTGTCACGGAAGTCACGATGGCATGCGATGCAGGGACCAAATGAACAACATAGGAAAATATGTGTTGTGTTTGATTTACCGTTTCAGACAGTCCGAGATAGATGCTGCAAGGCCAAAAGGATGCTTATAGCAGAGGTAAGAAGAATGTGGGAGGATTTCCAAGAAAGCAAGCCAACTACAGAGGAATTGAGGCGAGAAGGATTCGATGGAGTATATACGGTCATCAGTGAATATTGCATTCTCCAGTGGGAACCTGATTTAGTGCTTGATTCTATGGATTCTAAGTTGTATATTTCAGGTAGGAGTTATCCATGAGCGCTGTCAAAAGGTTACAGATTAAATCGAGTACCATCGATGAAGAGCGCCTCAACCATGTGGTTAGTGGTGGAAGACTTTTTGGTTGGAAAAGGAATACCTACGATGCTGGAAGCGACCAAATAACGTTACGGTTCTTGTTCTCCGCTAGAGACGTTCCGTATGACAGTCTCCATCTCCAACAGTGGTTGCTTTCACCCGCTCACACTCATGAGGTTGGACATTACATGCTTTCCTCTGCGACACGTCTAGGGATTACACTACGGAAGGTATCAGCTCTTTTGGACGGCCTAGTCCCAATCGTTGCAGAAGAAATGGTGAAAGAAACTGGAAAAATTTGGCTTCCCTTCAAAGATTATGTCGAAATAAAATCACCCATACCCCGCACCGTTCAACTGGTCAAAGCTGTCTATAAGCTAGACTCGTTGCGCAGCAAGCTAACCAATGGCTGGCGTATAACTCACGAACTTTTCGCACTCTGCTGGTCGGTCTTGTTCGGTATGGCTAGGAGGTCGGCTCTGAGCGTTCTCGGCCCATCAAAGGAGGAAACTATATGGGCAATGTCTGTGGTTTCAGACAAGGCGCGTGTAGATAAAGTCATAGAGACGCTTTCAAGAGTATTGGGTAGAGATTCGATTTTCCAAGGCAAATTGCCTGAACCGGCCGACTGGGAAGAACTTGCTAGAGCGGCAGATTCGGTGTTTTCGAGTCCCGAGAAAGAGGAAGCACTGGATGTCTTGCGTGCTCTGCAGATTTTTTCTTCTCGGATACTAGAGAAGCATTATTCTAATATTGACATGGATAGAGAAGTGGATCGGGCATGTCAAGATTCAATGGAGGAGACTATGGTAGCATTCGCTGAAGGTGATCCTGAACATCGAGCAGCGCTAAAGCTTTTTGAAAAATTCGGGGATAGTCCAGCAAATGCTGGTAAGATAATGGTCATCATTGGACTTCTGTCAAACTTATATGCTCCTAGTTTTGCCGCATCTGAATTGTTTCGTCAAGATGAACGTATAGCTGGAGTACCGGAGGTCGACCGAATCCTAGAATATGCCTTGAACCGCTTCATGAAACAACCGCTGGAACAACTGATGGGAAGCGCGGAACAGGTCTCCCGTGAAATTGACTGGATCCAAAAGAAGCTTGATGGCATAGCCATTCGAAGTCTGAGCCATTTGCAGATTGCGAACGTTTTGGGATCGATCGAATGGTTCGAAGAGTTATTTCGCGTGTTGCAGTTAAACCGCCGACAGAAAAATATTATCCGTGGGCTTCTGGCAGGTAGCCAAATAGAGAATGATGAATTTCTTCGAATCGTATCTACGCAGGGCCGGAGCTTTGTGCCTCGATTTACGCGGCCATTGTTTCATCTGTTTCTAGCCTGTAGGCGATGGCTTACTCCTCGCTTGTCGGAGCTCGAAAAGGTATATCATGCTTTAGAGAGCTTGGGTTTCACCAGCTTCCGCAGCATTGAAAATGCCATCGCACTGTTCTATCCATTAATTCTTAGCTTTGAATTTATGGATGCGGGCAGATGGTGCAGTCCGACAGTAAGTGTGTGTTACGACCAGAAGGGTGTGGTTCTGGCTCTTGGAGCAAATGCGGAAGATATTCGTGTACAACATGCGGTTCTAAGGTCGCTTCTTGATGCCTTGAGACATGGACTCCTCACTCCATCTAAAGAATCTCCGGCTATATTCTGTCCTGTTGGGGCAATGGGAAAAAGCTCTTATCTTAGTTGTGAGCAGGTTGGTGGTTGCATTATGATGAAATTGTCCAATATTTTGCCAGAAGATACTCTTGTAGTGTGCGGTAAAGAAAACACCGCGAGACTACTCCGAAAAGAACAAGCGCGGACCGGTCTTAGAGAGGTGGGACAGATAGGATTCACCGTGCACGAGAGTGTGTCAGAAGACAGTCCGGAAAAAGGTCGTAGTCTCCATACCGGCAAGCGTGAGCAATCACCACCAAGTAGAAGCGAGAAAGAGCATGGTACTCAAAAGCCGGAGAATGTGCATCCTTTTATTGCTGCTACTGCCAAAGGTATAATGAATGCTGTTGGTGTGCTGGGAGCACCTCTGGCCCTCGCAAATTACTTATGGGTAAAGAAAGTAGAACGCCAAAAGAACAGAATTGACCGAAATACGAGTCGAAGTGTGTATGATATGTGGATACTTCTCAATAAGCTGGCAGATGCCGATACAAAGAAAACGGTTTGAATGGATCTAACTATTGACAGCCAAAGAGGGACGTAAGTCTTGTAAGGAGTCAAATGATAAAAAAGCGAACGTTAAAAATGAGAACTTTGTAGAGAATCATAATTTCGGGACATTTGCGACCGCTGAAGGATTGGATTAATGCCCAATAAATCCGCAGATTCAGTTAATTATGTAAAGAGAGTACTTCGACAACTCGTAGGTCAGCTATGGCCCGATCAAATTGCTGCTTTTGAGATGACTCTTGGCCAACTTAAACGCTGGCCGTGCCATTGGGAAAGACTTCCACCAGAGCAGTGGACAGCCGAGGACTTGTTAACAGAAGCTGTCGCTGAGGGTTTTTTTTCACCTGGTACCATCCCAGCAAAAACGCCACCTTGGGCTCGTTTTGCGGTGGTAGTAACCGCCGTGGCAGAGCAGTTTCGCGGATCAGAAGATACTCCTAGGGAGAATGATATTGAAGCTCTTTATGAGAAGCTGGGTTCGGGGGCAAAACTGTCAGAGAGAGTTTTGGATATTGGGAGACCAGCTGTTGTAGAATTAGTGAGGTCTTATTTTCTCGACAGTACTACCGCTGAGGTTTCAGCGGTTCGTTACATAGTCTATGAAGGGAGCAAAAAGTATCGTTTTAGTGAAGAGAAGAAGTTGGAGAGATTTCGCGCGAAGAAACTCACGTATGACATATACGTGGATGACATTAGAAGTGAAATTTTGGTTCTGAGGAAGAATACTAATTTGCGTGCAGGTGAGACCAATAATTTTTTACTGTTGAAGTGCCTGCTCAGGAGGGTGGGTGATCATTGGAAGCATGAAGAACTTTTCGAACAAGTTGGAATCCCCGAACCCACGGATGAGAGCATCAAAAAAGTTGTGCAGGAATCTCGCAGGGCTCTTTTGCATAGAAGGATCAATTCTGTGCGGAAATCACTCAGTGCCATAGCAGGAGAAACTCAGGTAAACCACTGGTTTAAGACAGAACCGCCAAAGCGTATTGTAATAGCTTATGACCTTAACTCGTGCCTAATAGAATCCATTTCGTGATTCTCCGTAAACTGAACGCTCGATTCTAAAGCCAACTTCAGTTAGGTATGCTTCCAAAGTCGAAGGTTTGCTTACATACTCTATCGTCTCAAGCAGAAAGTGATCTAAGTACTTCTGAAAACAGCAATAGTCATCGAATGATTCAGGAGGTGACACGAGAAATCGAACTGTGGACACAAGGTTTTCAATTGCTTGATCTACTTCAGTCATATCATCAAGATCAGAAAGCAATAAGAATCCACGAAAATTCTTATTGTTCTTATGATACATTTTTGACTTAGTCATTGCTCGAACGATGTGATGTCTGTCAGGGACTTTACTGAACGGATCAAGCAAGTATGCAGCATAATCAAGTTGTCTCTCGATAGAGGATCGAGGACTTATAAGAAACAGATTTAAGAGAGCCATGAAGTTTTCGTATCGGCTTAGTTTGCGACGGTAAGATATTTGATAAGATGGGTTATTGAACAAGTCGGCTTGGTTTAGTCCAGCCTTCACCATATTCTTTATGGACGATCGACAAATGATATTTTCATTTGTGGGTAATCGGCCATCCATCCAATGGGCTACCTTCTTTTTGCCAAATGCTTTTCGTTTGACCATAGTTGTTCACCTTGAGCGAGTATTACAACCTAAGTTTTATAAATATGTGATGTATGGGTGAAGTGTACGAAATGTTGCGCCAGAATATCGTAGAATTATATAACCGACGCTGATGGATAACTGCTCTGGTGTCAGGTGATAATAACGCAGTTCATTTAGAACTTCGAAATATTAGCTTAAGCGCCTAGCCAACAGTGACGCGAAAATCAATAACTCCTGCTTTACCGGAAAGGACATGGGGGGCGGGCCCGAATGCCGGATCACCAGAAATAAAAAAAAAATTAATAGAAAGGATCAAAAATGATTACACAAACCTCGCTATTTGTAGCAAATGTCGCTAATGAATCAATTTTAGAATCAAACTTTTTTGATTTTATCGTAGCAGTCTGGGGGCTGCTCCTGAGTGCCGGTTGTAGCATTGTTTTACCACTGTTAATTGAGGAAAGGCGAAGTGTAAAACGATGGCAATTCTTATTCTTAAACCTTGTGGTCGCTCTGATAATGTGGGATTTCTACCATTCAATAAACATGGACACTCTTTTAAGCGTTATTCGCAAACCGTTCCTGGGGATGGTCACAGCCTTCGCCATCGCCGTGGCGGCCACATCCCAGTTGAAGTGCCCTATTAGAGAAATAAATCTAACTGTGAAGATAGCCATTCATATTATTCTGGCTTTAATATCCTTTTATTTCTCGTTGCCGGTAGTAGCCATGTTCTCAATTACCCGAGGCGAGATCATACAGCAATTTTTCCTTCTGTTATGCTTCTACTTAATATGCTTGGCAGGCAGCGTCGTTCTGTCTCGGGCGAAAGTTGAAAGCTGGTTTGACAGCAAAACGGCATAATCTGCCATCAGGAAATCCGCTTTTAGAAAGAGCAAAGAATGTTGGATTTTTTAACAAGTCTGTTTCATCGCTATGTAGGTTTCTGTAAAGGGTGCGTGATTCTGCGCTGGGAATTTGTAGCAGTGCTTACCGCAATATGGATAGGTGTGTCCGCTATTTCTTCCTCGGTTCACGGCGCACGCAGAAACAGGCTGCATGAGCTTGAACAGGAGCGCGAAAATCTACGTGAAAGGCTCAGATTGATGCGTGAACAACTGCGAGAAATGGATCGGTCGTTTGGGCCGGTTCAGACAATAGTAAACCAACGGGTAGATTCTCTCACTAAAGAAGGAGAGTCTGGGATCCCCCGGCTCAGACTGAATGCTGACGGTTCCATAACGGAGTATTCGTGAAAAATGGCAAGGGTATTCGACTCATTTCATCAATTGTACGACGTTCAATGGCTTGAAAAACAGTCTATCGTAATTTTCGGGGGAGGCAGGGTCGGTTCGAAGGTGATTACGCGCCTTGCCCGAGCCGGTGTTGGGGCGTTTGTCGCAGTAGATGGTGACTTGATCAGCATCCACAACGTTTGTTACGGATACCCTTTATCGAGCGCCGGCCTGGCAAAGGTTACTGGGCTACGACAGATAATGGAAGAGATAAATCCCAATATTGTGTATGTCCCCGTACGAAGGAGGGTAAGGCTACGAAACTTGGGCATCTTTCAGGCCTTCATTTCACAGGCAAGGTGTGTGTTGATCGCGATCGAGTCTTTTGTGATAGCAGCCGAGTTGGCGCGCTTCGTATATGGTCAGACGGCTTGTGTGGCAGCTATGGAGCTTGGCGGTGTTGAGGTGGGAGACATAGGATTCAGCTTCCCGGGGCGCACCCCGTGTCTTGATTGCTCGATGCACCTCAGGAGACGGGTAGCAGGACACGGAGGTCAAGCGAGGCCCGACGCCATTGACCTTTTAGCGACCATAACCACCAAGTACATTCTGGCGCTTTGTCTGAGAGAGCATAGAGGTTACGAGCACTATAGGCACCTTCTCGATCCTTCGAGATGCCGGGGCCTCGTCTACAACGGACCTAACGATTTCATCTCTCAGGCGCGAGATGACTTTCCCTTTTATTACCAACTTTTAGATGTTGTCACGGCTGAGCATCGTCCGAGTTGTTCGGTGTGCCGTGGGTATTCATTACAACCATTTTAATTGGAGGTACAACAATGAGTGAAAATGTAGTTTTAGCACGACGGGCAGAATCGTCACCTGCCACCTTGGCTCTTGGACGCATTCTGTCCTGCTTGGCCGAAGCCCAGCGGATCGCTTCGGGCATGGGACAGGAAACCTCATTGGCCACTAAAGCAGAAAACCCTGTCTCTCGGCGAAAGGAGAGAACAAGGCCCATGCGGTGGCATAGCATTGATTGATGCAACACAGGGAAGACTGGCCGGGGACGTCGGGATCGCATATTGCCGACGTCTCTGGCCCTGTCCGGAGATTCTGAGCAGATGATTAGCGTGGCATCGGGATTCAGAACACGCGCCGGCAGTATAATCGGTGCCGGCTGCAGGGCTAACCGAATCGGCCATAACGACGCTTGCCTGAGATGTCGGGCACTCGGAGACAGGCCGATGGACGCTCCCAATATTTCACTCGTAATCCTGAACATGATAACAGTGGCCTTGGGAGTTGATTTTTTGTTGCGCGAGCTGACAGGCTATGACAGAAATGCAGCAAATGACGGAGAAATGCTGCGAAATGACGGTGATACGTCAAAGGCCGTTCGAGATAATAACTTCATAATTTTTGACCTGTTTAATCGTACGCTGTTATCCGGACGGTTTATCCCCAGTCCTGAATGCAAATACTGCGGATTTAAGTCCGGAGAGTAACTGCATTCAGCACAAAAGCCAAGGAGGGCTCAATAATAACGCCGAAAGGCATTGGGCTGTCTTTATGCCCAAAGGGAGCTGTTTTGCCGAACGGAATGAGAATGAAAGGGATATAAAATGGCCAAAGAATCCATCGAAGAAATCTTCAGGAGGTTCGAACAATCCAATCCGCGCCAGCAGACTGATAAGATATATTCGATTGATGGCAAAGTCTCTGAGGATAATGTAGGCTCTATAAATACACAGCTGTCATTTCTCCAGCCAGACTTTACGACACGATCTGTTGAAATAACTTCGTCGCGCATGTGCGATTGCGGAAAGTTGGTCAGCCAGAAAAACGTAATCACTGGGACTTGTCAGCACAATGGCTGTAATCACTTCACATGCTCAGAGTGCGTTCAAACATGCAGCCGGTGCAAACAGACGTTTTGCCCGGATCATATAAGAAACAATACCTGTGGGCGCTGCCAGCCAATCGTGCTAATCACCAAAGGCTTAAAATGGTTTTTTGATATCGGAAACGAAAGGAAGGAAGAATGATACGCTACCTATTGTTTGCCGCAGTACTCTTATTGATTGTCGGCAGGTTACGACGGCCGCTGTTATCGGCATGGAGGCTTGTACTGCCGCTGAGTATCGCCGGCATCATCGGCTGGTGCATAGTCAACAGCGGACGTTTCATGTGCGCGCCATCATGGATGAAAATTGTCGGTCCACTCATGGCGGCACTTATGGTTGGCGGTCCTATCTATGGTTTTTTAAGGGATAACTTTCCCTCGAGAAGGGATAAGGATGCAAGATAGAGACGTTTACATATGGATAGAGCTACTGGGACGAACTGACATGAAAGTACAGTCGTTGGAAAAAGCCCTGGAAAATCCGAAAACGAGAGAGTCGGCCAAAGCCATGCTACGTAACATGGTCATACAAGAAGGGTGGAACCCGGACGATCCGCCGAAAATATTCCTGCCGCGCGACATATCGCCGAGCGACTATATTGTG
>SMTZ1_10002566_pt1 | contig 18262 bp, 16 predicted proteins | sample DeeMarSWOR136_30_FD_25667 | JGI IMG/M metagenome (IMG submission 25667)
AGAGTACACAATGAATACTATAGTGGATAAGACAAACATTTGGCAGCCTCAACTACTTGGGTTGGACCCAACCGTATTTTACTCTCTCGTGATTGGAGCAACAGTGCTGATTGTGGTCGTGCTGGCGCTGGTAATTGCCAGAAGAAAGAAGTAAAAACGCGTCAACAACGGTTTTTCGCCTAAACATCCTCCAGTCTCTGAACCCAACAGGGTTAAGCTATAAGTCTTTGAAGATTATCGAATATCAATATACGGAATACAGATTATAAGAAAACTAAACATAAAAGCGACTCTGAACTCTTGCATTAGAAAAGAGATATGAGGTGACAAAAAGGTGTTGTCGCGAGATTGTGATGGTTGTTCTCAATTTAAGGCGTGTAGCAAGCGCTACAGCAAAGTCGGAAAAGGCGAGAAAGTCTACTGCCCAGACGGGACAGCGCATTTAGTAGACGAAGATATTGAAATGCAGATTGCCCCTTTGAACTAACAATTTGTGTAGCAAACTCGATAATTCAGTTGCCTTTTTCTCTAATACTGGCAGATCTGACTTCTGCCTTGAGTTTTACATTCAATCCGAACTATAAATTAGCGGTGACAAGATTCCAATCAACGCGTAATAGTCTTTGTTTCACTTTTGTTCAATCAGCTCAATAAGAGTTCCATCGGGGTCTTCAACGAACGCTATCAACGAGCCTGTCGAGCTGAGTTTGAAGGGCTCATCGGTTATCGTGACTTTTTCTTTTCTCATTGCCTTGATTGTCGTGTTCATATCCTTAACTTCGAAAGCAAGATGATCAAACACGCGATCCTCGTAGTCGGGTTGACTGAACTTTTTCTGGTTGCGGTAAAAAGTCAACTCAAGCGTTGCACCTTTGGCTTGAGGGGCTCTGAGAAAAGCGATTTCGGCGTTGTTCTGCTGTATCTCTCGACGACTAAGAAGGGTGAGACCGAGAAATCTGGTGTAAAAGTCAATTGACCGATCCATGTTGCTTGTCCGAATGCTTGTGTGAACGAACATCTACCTTTTTCACCTTGTGTTAGAAGTGCATAGTTCATTATAAAGAAGTTGCGATTAGCTAAAAAAGAGGTGAACGTTTCATGATGTGAGGCTTTTTCCGCTATAGTGCTGGCCAAATTTATCTAATGCTTCATTAACAAGCGCGTCTGCCTTCTGAATTTGAACGTTGGTTCGGGGTACACTTGTGAAACTAGCTTTTTTGAAACGCTTGCTTAATTCTTGGGCTTTCCACCACAACGTCCGCAACTCGGGGTTTTTCACGCGGTATTCTCCAGTGACTTGTTTGACGACTAGTTGGCTGTCGAGGTGGCAGATCACTTCCTCAGCGTGAAGCGCTACTGCAAATTCTAGTGCCGCTATTAATGCTTCGTATTCAGCTTGATTGTTTGTGCGGAAGCCTAAATATCCCGATTTTGCCATCAGGACTTGACCAGTTTCCGAGAGGATTAAGAAACCTATGGCGGCGGGTCCAGGGTTTCCTCTAGCACCACCATCAGAGAAAATCATCAACTGCTTAGGTATGCCGGTTCCCTCGTTCTTGTGTTCTTTGCGGGGTTATTAAAGAGTATGGGCACGGTTTTTGCGGTTTTTGTTGTTGTGGTGTATGCCACAACTCAAAAACGTAGCCGTTTTCTGGAACTATTTGCCCAGCTGAATGCCATCCTTAACTCTTAACTAAAACTAGCCTTGCGGTTTTCCCAAGCATCTTTCAACATTGAAACGAAGTTAGCTTCGTCTTCCAAGACGCGACTTTTTACTTGTCTCCAAGCAACTGGACAATTCTTGTAATTAACACCCACAAGATTATGGATAATCCTGTCGATTTCTGATCTATTTGCGGGAGTAATCTCTATGCCTGCCTTTTTGAAAACTTGCGCAAGATGTCTGAAGTAGCACGTCACGGTAGGGTCCTCTTAATCTAAGTGTGCTGGCGACTTTAAATTTTACGCTGCAATTTGCATCGCAAACTCAACAGGTGTTTCGATCAGTATTCCGACTCTGAATCGCGGTTTCATAAAAATTATTGGTTGAAACGTGAGAAGTAAAATTGCAATGGCAAATCTTAGACGATCGTCCGTATACGTGCTTATTAGTTTAGCGTTGCTTGTTGTCCTCATGGGTCTTGGTGAGGCGACAATAACTAGCCTTATAGTGAATGGTGGGGAGGAATTAACTCACCCTATAAAGCTCATTGTTGAAGATCGTGTTTTGATACAATATAAGGTTGTTGGAGGAAATGCTAATGCCATGCAGTTTTCCATAAGCTTTCCAAACAGCACCGTGAAAGATTTCGGGGCGTCAGGTGATTTCAGTTATAGTTTTATCTGCGACGTTGAAGGTGAGTATATGCTGCATTTCGTGAACACTGATCAAACGGAATATCTACATGTAACCTTAGACTATGAAATTCAGCACTACATTTTCGGGATGCCGCAGATGCTTTTTATGGTGATAATAGTTGTTTTGGCTTGCGTAGGCGGCGTTGCGGCTTTCGTGTTAATGGGAAGAACCTATCGATAATTCGTTCGCGTTTATTCAGAAATTTTAAATACTGTGGAGCTAACACTTGCGTTTATATTTAACGTGAAGACGGAGTGAGTAGGATGCTTGTTACAAACAAGGATTTGATGGTTCCAGCGAGAAAAAACGGCTACGCCATCGGCGCTTTTAACGTTCAAAACCTTGAAAGCATGTCAGCCATAGCTGAGGCAGCAACCGAGGAGAAATCGCCCGTAATAATGCAGATTACGCCAAGCGTCATCAAATATGCAGGCTTAGCTTACATATCGAACTTGGTGAAGACTGCGGCGCAGCTTGCGCCAGTGCCTGTAGCCATGCATCTTGACCACGGAGATTCCTTCGAAACAGCTATGAAGTGCATTGACACAGGTTTTAGTTCGGTCATGATAGATGGTTCTTTTTTGGATTTTGAGGGAAACGTTGCCGTGACAAAGCGTGTAGTGAGTGTAGCGCATCCGAAGGGCGTTTCGGTTGAGGCGGAGTTGGGCAAGCTAGCTGGTGTGGAAGAGCGAAGTGTAGAAGAGAAGGATGCGATTTTAACTGATCCTGAAGCAGCCGTGGAGTTTGTGGAGAAAACAGGGGTTGACACGTTGGCAGTGGCGATTGGCACTTCGCATGGCGCGTATAAGTTCAAGAGCGAAGCTAAGCTTGACTTGGAAAGGCTCAAGATGATTAGTGAGAAAGTAAGCATTCCGCTTGTTCTGCATGGCGCTTCGAGCGTGCCGCAGTGGATTGTTGAAAAGGCTAACAAGTACGGTGCTGAGCTGAGTGGTGCGAAGGGTATACCTGAAGATCAGTATAGAAAAGCCATACCGCTTGGCATCGCGAAAATCAACATTGACACGGACTTGCGCTTGGCGTTCACGGCTACGGTACGCGAGGCTTTGATTAATTCACCTAAGAATTTTGACCCGCGAAAGATTTTGGGTCCAGCCAAAGACGCCATGAAAGAAGTTGCAAAGGGCAAAATGCGTCTGTTCGGAAGCTCAGGAAAAGCATAGTTTTGCGTTCATGCGCTATTTTTTCAGCAGTTCCATGAGTTTAGGCATCAACTCGAAACCATGGTCTAAAACGCCTAGGCTCCCGTTTTCGCAGTTTCTTTCAGAGAATTTGCCGATCTTTTCGTCGGTTATTTTGCCGCCTGAAATGAGCACGGGCACGGGCGTATCACTGTGCACCTTCAAAGCACAAGGCGTTGCATGATCACAAGTTACGCAGAACATGTGGTCCTTCAGCGAGATTTCCTGTAGCAGCGGCCCGAAAAAGTGCTTGTCGATGGCGGCGATTATTTCGGTTTTTCGGTAGCAGTTGCCATCGTGAGCCGGCTCGTCGGGACCTTTAAGGTGGATGTAAAAGCAATCATAACTGGGCAGTGTATCCAGCAGTTTTTTTACTCTGAATGCGCAGTCTTTTTCAAGGTCGCCTGATGGGGGCGGCAGAAGAGTTGCCTGCATCCCAGTTAAGTGGGCTATTCCGCTTTCCGCGTGCATGTCCGCAAGGGCTGCGAACTTCAAGTTATAGCGCTCGTTGATGTTGAAGAACTTCGGCAACTTGCTTCCTGCATCGCGTGTGAGGACGCAGTTCGCTTTTAGTCTGCCTTCCGCGGCGCGTTTCTTGTTTACAGGGTGGTTTTCCCAGACCTCATGAGTCTTCTCGATGAACTCGTTCACGAGGTTCGCTGCGTTCCGCGCTTCTTCCGTGTCATCCAACGGCTCGCTCTTTTTCAGCACCATTTCCGCGTCGGGGGTGGCTACCCCCATGCCGTTCACTAAGGTGTAAGCGGGGTCGCTGTTCGATATCTTCCCGGAAAGACAGTTTCCTTTGCTCTTAAAAACAAGAACCGCACGGTGACCCAGTGTGCTCCTGAATTCAAAGGTTGCAGGGCACGATTCTAACGTTATCTTTTCGTTGACGGCTTCACTTAGCTCTGCGGCTTCCTCGGTGGTGAGGGTTCTTTTCACTCTGCGGTCGATTATTTCTTTTCCCTTGCCCAAAGTAGCAAAGTTGCATCTCAAAGCCAAGTCCCCGTCCGCCATGTCAAGACCAGCACCTACCGCCTCGATTACGCCTCTTCCAGTGCTGTACTTGAAAGGATCATAACCCAAAAGCGAAATGACCGCCACATCACTCTCGGGGGCAACGCCTTTACTTACCGTGTACATTAACCCTGTTTTCCCGTTTTTAGAAAGAAAATCCAAGTTGGGAGTATTAGCCACTTCCAAGGGGGTTTTGTTCCCTAGCTCGGCAATTGGCAAATCGCCCATACCATCAATAGCAACGTATATCAGCTTCAACGCAGTTCTCCTCCTCAAGCCCAGAAATTACGTTATTTGAGCATATTTCTTTTTTGCGTTCCTAAACTACGTTTTCACGGATAAAAGTGCACGGATTTCCGCTTGTGTCGCTTGCGGTGTTCCGGTGGTGTTAACAAGATAAACATCAGTCTGTTCGAAATATCTTCGAAAGAAGTCTTTTCGAAGCTCGATTTTTCTATTGTCCCGCACCAGCTGATGCGGATTGCAGAAATCATGCGCCAACAAGTACTTTAAAGCGTCATCCGTGTTCAGTTTAGTCACAATGTTCTTGTCCTTGGGGTCCCTTTTCAGCAAGATTATTTTTCTCATTGTAACCAGGGGAATCACGCCTCCGCCGCCTACAATCCACCGCACGTTCACTACTGCCCTGCCTTTCCTGTCAAATCGCGCCTTGTCAACTAGGCGTTCGTACTCGTTCCAAATCTTGCCTATGTCCGCTTTGATGTAGCAGTTCTTTTCGGAACCAAACGCTAAAGGTTCGCGGCTGGAGAGCCTGACGAAGTACCAGTCGTCAGAAACTAGCCGTGAATTTCCCATTCGCAACAGCCCCCAAGAATGCGTGGTCTTGCCTGTTCCAGACGGAGCAATTATGGAAACGCCTATGCAGCCCACGTCTATTGCAGCGCCGTGAACTGAATAAATTCTGTGTTCATCTTCTAAAACATCTCCCGCCACTGCTAAGGCTACGCTCTTTGTCCAGCCGTAGTAGTCCACGTTAATCAAGAAAGCGGTTTTCGTGTAAGGGTCATATTTGATAGTCATCGGCTGACCCGCTTCTTCAAGCACAATTAGCCTTCCATGGGACCTTGTGTTTTCGCTCATCGTGTAAAAATTGTCTTCCCACACGTTTTTCACGTGTTCTACTTCAGTCAGCAATTTCACGCAACAACCATAGATTTCAGCCTTGTTCGTGTAAAGGAATCTGGATTCGTAACTCTGGTAAAGGCTTTCTTTCTCTTCAGGCGTTATAAGCTGAACAGCATAACTCATATTCAATGCTTCCTTGAGAATTGATAATGTGAAATAACGAATAAAGGTTTTCAAGAAATCAAAGGCGCTAAGCACCAGAAGGTTCCTGAGGTTTTTTGGAAACCGCAGTTTTTGCATACACCGAGAAAGCATCACCGCGCTGAGTTGCGATATTCTGAATAGTTAAATCGTTAGCCATAATAGTTGCGCTTGATGGTTCTAGGTAGCTTACGGTGAAACCTGACTCATCTTCATTAAGAGGTGAAACTGAGACCAATGAAATGTCTTTTTCATGCATTGATAGTTGGGCGTAGGAAAAGTTGCCGATTGGTCCAGTGACACCGTCTACAGTTGCTTTGCATTCAGTGAATGTTACGTTTCCGAAGTCTGCTAAAGTGCTGACGGTGCCGTTAACCTTCGGTCTCTCAACTACCCATTCCGCCGACAGCAGAGAGGAATTGTAAACAACAACCTTTTTGAAATGTTCACCCCGAGTGGCATCACTAATCTCTATTGACCAAGTGCTCGCGTTCGCGTTTATGAGGCTTATAGAGGCTGTAATCGTATCACCTGCTCGAACGTGAAGGCGCGGGATGCGGATCAAATAATCAGGCAAAAGTTCATACCAAGCGTAATAGACAAGCCTGCCGTTAAGGTATTCTTGCTCAGTGCCTGTCTGAATCAAAGTTTCTTCCCCGTAGCCGCCTATGCCCACCCAAACGCCTGAAAACGTGTCGTTTTCCGAAAGCTTGACCTCTGGCACTGTCCAAGAGGCACTGACGCTGCTTACCACTGGAGAACGGTTTTGAATGTCTGAAGCCACTATGTAACCTGACCACTGCGAAACGCGTAGGGACATTGGTTCCTCTGGTTGGCTTGAACTTGCTAAAAACAGGGTTATAGAATAAAAAACCGCAAAAGCGCCTACGATAAATGTGATTACAGCAATTATCGCAGTGAGTTTTGAAGTACTGATTTTGAAAACTACGGTCCGCCACCTTTTTTTATAGGAAAAGATTAATGAGCATATAAAGAATTTGCGGTTTTCTCTCAAACCGGGCAATCAAAATTTATGTTAGCAGCGTGATGCGAAACATTGTTTAAAAAACGTGTATGTTCTCATTTTGCTCATATGCTTTCTCTGAATCCTGCCAAGACATCTTTGATCGATTGGATCAAGGGATGCTTCACTTTCTCTGGAGCCTCAAGTTTCCCAAGGCGGTTTACTCTAAAGTATATGGGTGGATGAGGATCTAAACCCAGCCATTCTTGAAGGCGGAAGGACGGCGTTCGCTCGTACAATAGACGTTGGAAGCCGATTTTTTCTAGAGCACCCGCTAAGACTTCGGGTTTGCCCATCTTAATGGCTGATGTAAGGTCAGCCCGTGCCTCGAAGAACTTGGCGACGAAGAATATTACTACCATCACAGCCCAGAAGTAGATGAAGAACAGGAACGAGGAGAAGATAAATGGGAATATTGGGAACAGCACGTAGAATCTGAAGAGAAACTCGGCAGAGGTTAACCCGTAAAGAACAAGAGGATCTCGCCCTTTAAGGTGGCCGAACTCGTGACCCAACACGCTGAGAACTTCCTCCTCCTCAAGCTGAACCAGAAGACCCGTAGTTAGCAAAACCACGCCGCGACTTGGGCTGGGACCAGCAGCCGCAGCGTTCGGAACCATGGTGTTTGACACAACGATTTTAGGCACTGAAAAACCGAATTTATCTGCCACTTTTTTCACGAGTTCGTAAACGTTCACTTTTTTAACCGACAGGTTCTCCGGCTGACAAGCTATACCATGTTTCCCGAAGACTTTTTGTGCTGCGCCGCAGTTGATTTCGCCGCGCTTAGCCAAGATTTCATTGTATACTTCCGTCTTTATTGCTAACACTTGGTCTCGCGTAAGAGTTCGCTTAAGGTCTTCATGCTCTTTAATTGGCAAATTATACTTCAGGAGATGTAGTGAAGGATTAACTTCAGTGATGTGCCAATCTGCTGTTCGCGCGATGAAATTAGCTGAGTAGAAGACGAAAACAAACTGCGCTGCAATGAGGACTATCGGCGCAATCCAGAATGCTTCTGGATACAGGAAGGTTAGGGCTAAGAAAACTAACGTGCCAAAAGTTATGAAAACGAAGAAAAAGAGGATTTGGGTTTCAAGAAACAAGCGGCGGAAGGACTTTTCCTGTTTTTTAAGTGTTTCCGGAACTATGTTTTCGCCTTCTCTCCAAGCGAAGTACAGTGTTGATTTTCTGGCGTATTCCTCAAAGATTTGCACTGCAATGACAACGTCTTGTTTTGCTTCTTCCATGGCTGTGTCAGATGCTACCCAATCAATGGGAATTAACTTGACTTCTATTGGCAGCGTGCCTTTGACTTCGGCTTTGAAAAGTTGCTTGCCCTGCGCGTCAAGCACCACGTAAGAGAGGAAGGGGATACCATATGTTGTTTCTCTGTAAAAATTCGTGAACCTCTGCTTCTGAGGAAGCAGGTACTGAGTGTAAATAAAGGCAAATAGTTTTTCCATGTAACTAGCTGGAAGTTCAGTAGTGATTTTGTAAGAAACAGCTTCGGCCATTATGCCTCAAATCGAAGTTTGCTTATGGTCAATTCAATAAACTCCTTCATTATAACCGTTTAGGTATAGGAAATGTTGCGTCATTACCGTGTTATGATATGAACGAAAAGCGGGTCTTAAGTGTTGCAGGACCTCGACACCCAGTTATATATAAGTTGAAAGAGGGTAACAGGTTAGGGTTAATTTAATATTAATGCAAAAAGGAAAAGTTCCATTATTTCAGGGTCATTTGTTTTTTGGTAAAAACGACTTGCACCCTTTGAGGGCTGGTTTTATAGTGCTTTTTTGGCTCTGTGAGAAGGCATTCGGAATTTAAAAATTCCTGATTGCCGCTGAAAAGGCATGATTTGTTTTTTCATTATCATCGTTATTATTATAATAATATGCGGATACTTTTTCTGTTCCGAGCCTTACAGGGGCTAAAAAAGGCTATTTTTACGTAAAAATAGGGGTGTAGTGGTGTTTTTAAAGCTTTTTTAGAGTATGCACAGGGGCTAAGAGTATTTCTTCCCTCCCGGAGATAGGACGGGAGATAGCCCTCAAAGGCTATTAATTAGTATTCTGAAAGGGGTGTGAATGGGTAGATGGGTATTTAGTAAAAAATGAATGAAGCAATATAACTACTTCCACAAATGATAAAAGCAGATAAAAACAATACTTTTTGCGTTTAATTCATTTTAGGGGAGGGGGGAGAGCGAAGATGAATAAAAAACGATACACCGCAATCGTCTTGGTCTTTCTGACACTTTTTGTTTCAGCAACGATATTTGCTGCAAAAGCGGCGCCCGAGATAGTGTTGACGCCAACATCTAGCCAGCCAGGCCACTCCGTGAGCGTTGAAGGCACAGATTTTGCAGTGTCAACTTCTGCAGGCATAGGTTTTGGACCAGAAGTAGCGGTAACCGACGAATCAGTGACCACAACACATCCTGACGTTAATACGTATACGGGCTTCACAGCTAATCACCCCATCAAACCAGGGAGCTTCAACTGGATAGCCAATATTGGAGGCGTCGAAACCGAGTTTTTTGATAATGGAGATGGAACACTTGGCACCTCTGGTTTTGCGATGTCTTCGAGTGTAATAAATTATACATCAGGGTTTTTCAGCCGTAGTATGCAAAGTGCGGTAGAGTTTCAAATTCTGTGGGACCGTGTAGACTATACTACTTACGAGTTTGATGTGACGCCTGCTGGTTTAGCTACTGATAACTCTGGATTGCTAACTGGAGAGTTCACTGTGCCTGCCATCTGGAACGAAACCCACACCGTAACGGTAATAGATGAAACGGGAAAAATGGCTACCAGCGACTTCACCGTGTTCGGAAGTGAAGTAATTCCCGAGGCTTTAACCATAGGAGCCATTGTGCTGTTGTCGTCTGCTGCTTTGATTGTTAGCTTTTACTGTTTGCGGAAACGGTCTAAACCTGAAAGACCAGCTTAGCTAAAACCCATCTCTTTTTCTAATTCATTTTTTGTTACGACTACGCAAAATATTATGGCGTTAATCGCTATGAGAAAATCATTGTAGCAATTTGTAGATTGAGGGGTCTTCCTAAACAAATCCCTTTCCGGCAAGTTTTTTGTGCCCATAAAATACTCTGTCTTCAGCTGAAGGCGTGCTCAAACCTTCCGAGAACTGGAAAGGCTTAGGCTTATTCTTACGCTTTGCTTCCCCAGCGTACTTCCTGCAATAACAGCTTTCTGCAAAGAACTCGGACTTAGCCTTAACGCATACACGGGTAGGAACATCTGCGAGAACACCCCTTCTTTTGCAGTCTTCATCGCAAGGCTTACGGCATATCGTAGTCACAGTCCTGTACTCTCCACGAGAGGTAATCGGTTCTTCATTAACGATAGAATCGTACTTTGAGCATGCTCTACCTAGCATATCTCCTTAGTATGGCATGGAAACGGAACAAAAGAGACGTGTGAACTCTTGAAACACATCGTATATGCCCCAATTGCCTCGTAAAGCCTAACATTTTCACAACGTTCCGTTATGTGCTCTTTCACTATATTCATCGAGAAGTCGGAAATAATCTTTGCAATCAGGATAAATCGCTGAGCAAGTGGATTTGTTTAGCTTGGTTTTGAGCCGATATCTGCCCCGCCTTTCGCGTTATCTGAGTGGATTTCGGTTTATTCGAGCCCAGTCTTTTTTTGCCATCACTTGTACCTCGGCTCAGTAATCCCCTTCAACTAAACACTCCTTGCCAATTCCAAAAGGGAAGATGTTTCACCCTTGCTACGCCAGGGATACAATTCGCTTTGCCCTAGGCACCATTATGGTTTTTAAAAAAGGAATAGAATTAATTTCCTATAACTTTATAAAGAGAATTTTATAGTATGATAATTACCGAATTAAAGGAGAAGGAAAAAGAAAATGTTACGAAACAAGACGACTACGACTATTGCTTTGCTATTAATATTGGCTTTTGCTCTTTCACTTGTTGCTTTACCAGCTATGGCGCAACCTGGAGTTGTACTCAAAAACTATGCGTTTATTGATGCCGTTCCTAACCCTGTAGGCGTTGGCGAGGAATGTTTGCTTCGCTTTGGCGTTTTGCGTCAGTTGCCAAACGTAGCATTCGGATATGAAGGTCTGACATTAACCCTAGAGCACCCAGACGGCAGAACCGAAACTCTTGGACCGTTCAGGACAGACTCAACAGGCGGAAGCTATTATATTTTCGTGCCCAGCGTAACCGGCACATACAAAGTAACGACACATTTCCCTGAGCAGACATGGGTTTATGGAGACTTCTTCAATCTTGAGGGAGGTAACATGATTTTTGATGGCACGACATTGGCATCCGCCACCAGCGAAACGTTGGAGCTTGTTGTAAATGAAGAACATCTAGTTGTTTATCCAAGCCATCCGTTGCCGACAGAATACTGGTCACGTCCAATAGACCCGCAGCTCAGAGAATGGGCAACAATCTCAGGAAACTGGGTACAAAGGCCTGATAATGCGTTCGCATATTATCAGGACGACGCACCAGAGACTGCCCACGTACTATGGGCAAAACCGTTGACTACTGGAGGTCTAGCTGGAGGCTTGTTGGGTCCTACGGAGGTTCCAGCGAATTCTGAAACAGGAGACGCATATGAAGGCAAATTCCCAAATGCAGTAGTACTTAGCGGAATTCTCTATTACACGAGAACGGATACTAGAGCAGAACGGGCACCAGCGATCATTGGAATAGATTTGCACACTGGAGAACAAGTTTTCTTCAAAAACAACACTTCACTAGCATTTGGTCAAGTCCTCTATTTCAACAGTTGGAACTATGACGGCGTATACACTTATCTCTGGGATAGCAGTTGGAACGCATATGACCCCTATACTGGCAATTTCCAGTACGGTTTCACCGATGTACCTTCAGGTGTTAGAACCTTTGGACCAAGCGGCGAAATCCTCATTTGGGTTATGGACTACGCTAATAGTCGGATGCTTCTTTGGAACTCAACTGCTGCTGGACACGCACACTTAGGCGCTATGGGTCCTGACTACGGCAGTTGGGGCAACTCAGTTCACGGAAGCAAATGGAATGCATCAGATCCGAGGGCTTACACGTTTAACGTATCAATACCCGCAGGTTTGCAGGCTGGCACTTCATTCTTTGCACCAGTGCTGAAGGTTTATCCTGACAGAGTAATGACTGCATGGTGGAATTATACACACGTAAGAACATGGGCACTAAACATTGACGGCTTGGACGAAACTTCCACTTCCACTAGCCTAATATTCGACAGATGGTGGAACGCACCAGCTGAATGGCTAGCAGGCATTAACACCATACAGTACGCTGGCGCAACTAATGACGTTGAAAACGGCGTTTTCGGACTATGGAATAAAGAGCTCAGGAAGCACTATGGCTTTAGCACAGAAGACGGAAGATACCTTTGGGAAACAGAGTCAGAACACTTCTTGGACGCTTACGGATGGGGCAATGCAGAGCACACTTGGTACTATGCTTATGGACACCTCTACTCAGTAGGCGTCGGCGGCATAGTATATGCTTACGACCTCGAGACAGGAGTTGCAGACTGGACTTATGAAATGACTGATGAATACGGCGAACCTGTAACTGGTGATCGCTGGTGGGGCTGGATACCGCTAATTGCTGACGGAAAAGTCTACGTAGGCCATATTGAGCACTCCGCAGAAAATCCAATGCCACGCGGTGCACCACTTGTCTGCCTCAACGCTACAACAGGCGAAGTAGTATGGCGAGTAAACGGTATGTTCCGTCAAACTCGCTGGGGCGGCTGTGGAGTAATAGGCGACAGCATATTCGCAACGATGGACACCTATGATCAGCGCGTATACGCAGTTGGCAAGGGTCCAAGCGCAACCACAGTTGCAGCGGGACCGAAAACTTCAGTGTACGGAGACAGCGTAGTAGTGGAAGGCATGGTGACTGACATATCACCTGGCACAGCGGAGTATGCTTTGACCGCAAGGTTCCCACATGGTGTTCCCGCGGTTTCTGACGCCAACCAGAGCGAGTGGATGCTGCACGTGTACAAGCAGTTTGAGCGTCCAGCAGACGTGCTCGGCGTTGACGTCACCATAACGGTGTTTGACCCGAACAACAACGTCTATGATGTCGCTACAGTCACAAGCGATGCAGACGGCTTCTACAGCGCCGTGTTCACTCCTGAAGTACCAGGCAAATACACCATAACCGCTACGTTCTGTGGATCTAAAGCCTACTACGGCTCATACGCGAAAACCTCCATAAACGTAGAAGATGCTCCTGTGGAGACTCCACCGCCTACACCGACGCCAGCACCAATGACTGACACGTACGTTACAGGCTTCGGCATAGGCATCATAATTGCAATCGTAGTAGTCGGGCTACTGCTTTTCTTCATGCTTAGAAGAAGGTAAGCAACAAACAAAAAACGCAACTTCCCTCCCTTTTTTTGTTTATACATATTTTCAAGCGTAAATTAGAGACTGAAAAGACTCCGCAAAAAACTATGCCAAGCAACGGTCGTTAGCAGTTACGACCTTTTTCTTCCATATTGCGCGTGCAAAGCACCAGCAAACCCTTACTAACCACGCAATCTTACCTTTCTTTTTATAACTCTGGGTTTTACGGGAAGCACAGCGCTCGCCTATTCACGTTTCTAACAATTGAGAGAAGCTATAAATAAGCTTCGGGAAATAGTTAATTGCTAATTTGAAGGTGAAAGTTTTGAGAGTTGGGATGTTTGTTTGGGAGTACCCGCCCCGACTTGTCGGCGGTTTAGGCACTTACGCTGAATACTTGGCACACGAGTTCGTTGATATAGGAGACGATGTTTCGATTTTCACGCTTAACGGCGGCGACCTGAAAACTAGGGAAATTCTAAGGGGCGTAGAGGTTCATCGACCTTTAATTGCAGATGCAAGCAACGTTTTTCCGTTCTTCGTAGTTGACGACCTAAAGAAGTGGGGTACAAACATTAAACTTTTCAATGATATTTTCATTTACAACATTCTAAGCGCAACAAAAATTCTGAACCAGCTAATAAAAAAAGAAAATTACCATTTCGACATCGTCTGCGTTCACGATTGGCTCAGCAGCGTGGCAGGTCTTGTGATTAAGAACGAATCAGAAATTCCCGTCGTCTTCCACACTCATAGTACTGAATGGGGCAGAAGCGGAGGTCAAGGGTCCGAGGTGGTGTTGCACCTAGAGAGCGCCATGGCTCACGCCGCGGACAAAATAATAACTGTCAGTTACGCAATGCAACAAGACCTTATAAGACACGGCTGGCCACAATCAAAAATCAGCGTGGTTTGGAACGGCGTAGACCCTGACCGCTACGACCCACGCAAAATTCAACAAGAAGACACAGAGAAAATTCGAGAATTATACAAGGTACCTAAGGACTGGAATATGCTTCTTTTCGTGGGAAGACTAACGTGGGTAAAAGGCGTAAGAAACTTGTTGCAAGCAATGCCCAGTGTTCTAAGGGAGTATCCTAACACTAAACTTGTGATTTTAGGCAAAGGAGAAGAACAAGCGGACATCGTGGAAACGGCTGAAAGACTAGGTATAAAAGACAAGATAGTCTACCGTTTTGATTTTGTTCCTGAGAACGAGCGAATTCTGCATTACGCAGCTTCAGACGTCTGCATTTTTCCGTCTACCTACGAACCCTTCGGCATAGTCAGCTTAGAGGCTATGGCTATGGAAAAACCAGTGATTGTAGGCGCACGAGGCGTAGTAGGCTTCAAAGAGCAAGTTATAAGCTCTGGTCCAGACCAGAACGGCGTGCATATCAACGGCGAAGACCCTGCGGACATAGCTTGGGGAATAAAAGAGACTGTTAAAAACCCTGAAAAAGCCAGAAATTGGGGCGAGAACGGACGCAAAAGAGTATTGGAATACTTCACATGGAGAAAAGCCGCGGAAGAAACACTAAAAATCTACAATTCACTCCTCTGAAAAGGTGAAAAGAGTAAATTTAATGAGACTGATTATGCCCACTCGGCTGTCAGAATAGAAGACTTTGTTTGCGGTTTCTGAAAAGACTCCTGCTGATAAAACACCACTTGAAGCATACGCCAACATAGGGCTTTCTTCGGAAGAAGTAGAGAGAAAACGGCAGCAGTATGGTTCTAACGAGATTCCTGAAAAAAAGATTAATCCAATTCGCAAGTTTTTGGGCTATTTCTGGGGACCTATTCCCTGGATGATTGAGGCGGTTGCAGGCTTATCAATAGTTATTCAACACTGGGAAGACTTCGCAATAATCTTTACGTTGCTAATTGTGAACGCGGTTGTTGGGTTCTGGCAGGAACACAAAGCCGACAACGCTATAGAACTGTTGAAGAAGAGACTTGCGCCCGAAGCCCGTGTGCTCAGCGCGCGCTTATTTTTCTGAAAATGACGGTGGGCGGACACATGACAATCTACCTTGCACAAACTGGAGTGCACCATTTCTGGGAGCGCCCACTTCCCGCAAAAATTCTTTTCCTCACTGCAGAAAGCACCCAGGTTGTAGGCACGCTGATAGCTGTTTACGGCGTCTTCATGGCACCTATCGGCTGGGGACTAGCTGGACTCGTGTGGGGATACGCGCTGCTAAGTTTCATAGTAACTGACGTGTTGAAAATACGGTTTTTCCGATTGAGGAAACACAACGAGGTGAAGTTCAAAAGGTAACGCTATGTCGCTAACATGTCAGCCAGCTTCAGTAAGCGCGAGTCAATTTGTTTTCGCTTTTCACATGACTCCTCAAGGTTTATGCTCGAGATTGCGCCGTTTTGGAGCCCAATCACCTTATTTCCTTGTTCTTGGCATAGTAGGTCCACGGCTTTTTCCGCGAAAAGACCAGCTAAGAGGCGGCTGCGCGCCGTGGGGCTTCCACCCCGTTGAGAATACCCCAGAATGGATAATCGAACTTCTGAACCTGTTTGCTGTTCGATTTCCTTGGCTATTGCGTGTGTGTCACCTACGCCTTCAGCGGCAACTATGATGCCCGCCTTTTTTCCTTTACGAGAATTTTCCCTTAAAACCTCAACAACCTGTGATATTTTGCATTCGTTTTCAGGAACGAGGATAACTTCAGCGCCGACCGTGATGCCCACTTCCAACGCCAGAAAACCTCTTTTCCGACCCATGACTTCTACTATGAAAATTCGCTCGTGCGAAATTGCAGTGTCCCTGATTTGGTCTATCGCTTTTACCGCAGTATTCACTGCTGTGTCAAAGCCTATCGTTTCATCTGTTCCAAAAACGTCATTGTCTATTGTGGCTGGAACTCCCACCATAAGGGTGCTGCTTTCTCTGCTCAGGTCTAGGGCGCCTCTGAATGACCCGTCGCCGCCTATAACCACCAGACCCTCCACGTTGTTCACCGCCAAGGTTTCAGCCGCCTTCTTGATGCCTTCTTTTTCCTCGAATTTCGGGCATCTGAGCGTGTGAAGCATTGTACCGCCCAACTGAATAATGCCACCTACTGCGCGGGGAGTCAACCGCTTAAAATTGTTGGTAAGCAAGCCGTCCCAGCCTCTTTCAAAACCTAAGACTTGAAGTTTTCTTGAATGGGCAATTCGTGTAACAGCTCGGATAGCCGCGTTCATTCCAGGCGCATCTCCGCCGGGTGTTACCACACCGATAGTTTTCAACACCAACACTCCTCTGCTATGATTACCTGAAAACGCTTAAGCGCGCTTACAGAATTAAAATTATATAAAGCTTCCAAAACACATAAATCTTTTAGTCCTATCCTATGGTTTTTGTCGGGAGGTAGCTCAGCCTGGCAGAGCTCTCGAGCTGGTTAACATGCTTAGCTGGCGGAGACGCTGTAGAGGTCTACCCACGGTGGGCTTCATTCTAGCCTGCACAGGCCACAGATACCGAGCTGTCGCAGGTTCAAATCCTGCTCTCCCGACCAAATAACTTTCACAAAAAAATAATCAAGAAACGTCATGAGTAATTATGGTCGTACGCATTCGGCTTTGGGTCTGTACGGACGCTTGGTTGTTCGCTTTCGCCGGTGATATTCGCACTCGTTAACTCTGGTTAAAAGCCAGCCTTTGTCTTGATATACGCAGCCGCAAGGCGCCCTAACCGTTTTAGCTGACTGCGCAGCCTCTTTCTTCGCCAATTCTGCAGCATCCACCATTTAGCTACTTCAGAATAGGTGATGTACCTAAAATAAGTTGGTGGAAATACTGCCCGACACGCAGGCGCAGGTGTTTTTACTCAAGCTGTGCTAAACATATGAAGCCGCCGAGTTGTGTAAGGCGCTTGCCTGCGGGTGATTCAGCGCTTATTATTCGTGTTTTAACTTTTCTGTTTGCGGCAATCTGCGTTAGCCTGTGCAACCTGTTTTTTTGGCGGTTGTCTGCAAAGTATCTGTCGGTAAGCATCAGGTATTCAGGTTTAGGTTCGCTTGGCTTCTGCTTTTTAAGAATAAGTTTTTCTGCTTCCTCAAGTGAAAACAGCACGAGATTGTTGTTGTCTGTGGTGTTGATGCGTTTTTCCAGAATTTCGATGAGGTTTTCTGTTTCTTCTTGGGTGGTTTCTGTGATTAGCTGGCGGAAACTTGGGGTTCTTGTCAGTGCGGCTACTTGGTCGGGTGTGCTTGCGGACCCTGTTATCGTGGAAAATGCTGCTTTGTTTGGACCTTGAGTGAGCCATTTGTGATGTTCGCAAACGTGATTAATGAATTCTTGACTGTGGTTGGTCCTTGCGGGGGATGCCAAGATTATGCTTCTGACGCCTTCTTTTAGTGTAGGTCTGAGAGCGTTGATGATTGACTCGTGGAAGTTGTATAGGGCTTTTGGGTTGTTTCTTGTTCCGTTAATATGAAGCGTGTTTTGAGGCTTGACAACTTGGCTGAAGACCTTCCACAAGACCGCATTGTCTTCTTCTAGCCCTAAAAGGATTGCAACTGGATAGCCGCGCTTGTACCGTCTTTTTGGTTTCAACACGTTCACCTTGAGCTTTATAGGAACAGTTGTGTTGTATATAGGCTGATGCCTGATTTTTGGGCTTTTATGACCGTGTGTTTCGTTCGTTTTTTGAGATATATCGATTTAGAGAATATTGATTATATCATATATTAATACATTGGATAATGTTGAGGTGTAACAAGTGCTGGACAAATTCAAAAAGCCAGATGAAGAACAGAATAACAAAGAGCAAAACACCGCAGAACCATGCGAAAATTTAGAAGAAAAATCTGAAGAAGAGTACCAAAGCCAAGAAGTGAAAACTCAAGAGCTAGTAGGAACAATAGAAGCGGAAGTTTTAGCCACGTTAGAGGAGTTGGAAGGAGAAGAACGGGCGCTATTAGACGAGAAATCACAGCTATTAAATATGGAAGAAACATTAAGGCAGAGAAT
>SMTZ1_10002567_pt1 | contig 18261 bp, 17 predicted proteins | sample DeeMarSWOR136_30_FD_25667 | JGI IMG/M metagenome (IMG submission 25667)
GGGTCTTGATGATATCAAAATCTATTACCAGCAGTTGTCCCAAAAATATGGCTTTGCAGTCGATGTTCCCGAATTTGTCATGGTGCTTCAGGGAGTCAAGTTTAGTCAGCAGCGAAAATATGCTGCGGCACTGGAGATTTTTGAATATTTGATCAAAATCTATCCCACATCGCTCAATGCTTTCATTCAGTTGGGAAACCTTCATCGTACCCTGGGCAATTTTGAGCAATCGCTAATGTATTTTCGGAAATTCCAGGAAAATCGGACTGTATCATTTATCCAGAACCAGATAGTGGCTCTGGAACGAATGATCAATGAATCCGCTGCTTATGCCATCGAAAAGGTGCTGACTAAATCTGGCATCGAAGCGGCGTTGAAAAAGTATCGGGAAATTAGATCCGACGCGGACAATAAACTATATTTTGATGAAAATGAATTTAATACACTGGGTTATCGGCTGATGGACAAAGGTCAGGTGAAAGAGGCGATTGAGATTTTCAAACTGAATGTGGGAATGTATCCGAAATCAGCCAATGTTTATGACAGCCTTGGTGAAGCATACATGAACGATGGACAAAAGGAGTTGGCAATTCAGAATTATGAAAAATCGCTGAAGCTGAATCCTGGCAATGAGAATGGGAAGATGATGTTGAAAATGCTGTTGGGGAAATAGTTAATTGGGTAAATGGGTAATTAGGATTGTGATTTTCAAGCTTTCAAAATAACTATATCTTTTATCCCAATTGGCTACTAATTACCCAATTACTTATTTAACTAACAAAATGCAACCTTTTTGCTTTTATTTTGTCTTATATAAATATGAAAGATCCTGAAATTCTGGTTAAAAAAATACGCTCAGCAGATAAGAAAGCTTTTAAATTGCTTGTTGAACAATATCAGCGACTGGTCAGTCATGTTGTGTTTAGAATGATTTCCGTTGAAGCGGATAGAGAAGATATTTGCCAGGATGTTTTTATCCAGGTTTACCAGAATTTGGGCAATTTTAAGTTTGAGTCGAAGCTATCAACCTGGATTGCCAGGATCGCATATAATCGTTGTATTAATTATCTAGAGAAGAAAAAGACACCGCTGGTTGATGATCTTTCTCCGGCGGAAGAGTTTATCGAAACACAACCTGATGATAGTTTTATGCCCGACACATTTACAGAGCATCAGGATCGGTCGTTTAGACTGCAGATGGAGATCAAAAAATTACCGGTACAATTTCGGACGATTTTAACGCTATTTCATCTTGATGAACTGAAATACAACGAGATTGCTGAAATTATGGGCTTACCTGAGGGAACAGTAAAAAGCTATCTGTTTCGGGCTCGAAAGTTGTTAAAGGAAAAATTGATGTCAAAATACAAACCGGAGGAATTACTGCAATGACACATCTTACGGATGAGGATTTACAGAATTATTTGGATGGGAATATTCCCATCAGTCAAATTTCGATTTTTGAACAGCATATTGAAAGTTGCCAGAAATGCCAATCCGAATTGGTGCAATACCGGAGTCTATACGCAGGATTAAAAGAAGATGTGACATTGGATCTTTCGCCGACTTTTTCCAATGCCGTCATGAAAGCCGTTCAGGCAGGGGCAAAAAAAGCCTTGCTGGCTCGTTTGTGGAATGTGTTATTGCCGATCATTGGGATTGCGGTTGGGATTGGTGTGATGATTTATTATGTAGATTTTAAACCATTCATAAAAGTTTTTGCAGATAGCTTAAATCCAGGTAGGTATTTTGATAGCGCCGTATTATCCGAGCTGAACCAGGTATTGACAAAGTTGAATGTGAATTTAAATATCATTGTTTTTGCGGGATTGAGTTTGTTGGCGGTGATTCTGATCGATTATTTGATCTCGCGTCATAAGGAGAAATTGTTTTCGTACTTAAGAATGATGCCGGTTTTTTAAAAAAACAAATCCAACATGAACTCCATCTCCGAGATGGAGTCCATGTTGGAGGCAACTTTTATGAATTTTGACCGTAAAATTAGCTAAAAGAATTTTAAACTAAACTGGGAGAGAGATGATGAGAAAAGTTATTTATATTTGTGTTGCATTTACCCTTATTTTCACATTTGTCTTTTCAACGAATGCGATAAGCAACAGTCCCTTTCGAGACTATGAAGACACCATCACCAAAACATTCAATGTCCAACCAGGTCAACTGTTTTATTTAAAATCTGACCTTGGCTCCGTGGAAGTGGATAGCTGGGGACGAAATGAAGTAAAGGTCACCGTTACCAGAAAGGCAGATACCAATAGCAAGCGTCGAGCAGAAGAAATTTTTGATGATTTAGAATTAGAGTTCGATCAGGATAGTGAAGGCGTGAAAGTCCGTGCTGAGTACCTCGGTTCGAAAAGCTGGTGGGGCGAAAGACGACGATTAAAACTTCATTTTGAAGTCACGGTACCGAAAGAATTTAATCTCGATATCAATACAGCCGGAGGAAGCATTCAGGTAACGGATCTGATCGGGAGAAGTGATCTGAATACATCGGGTGGCTCGATTACGGTGGGACGTGTCGATGGTCCGGTCAATGCCAAAACTTCTGGTGGCAGTATCAAAGTGCAGGAAGCGCGAGGACATGTTTTTGCCCATACCTCAGGCGGGAGCATTACCATTGGTGAAACGGCCGGCTCTGTAGATGCTAAGACTTCTGGTGGCGGCATCACTTTAGATGGCGTAACTGGCGATACCGATGCTTATACTTCTGGCGGCAGTCTTAATTTGAAAAATTTGAGTGGCAATGTGAACGCAAGCACCTCGGGCGGAAGTATTTACGCTGAGCTTACCGGCAAAATTGATCGGGATTGTACCTTAAAAACATCTGGCGGAAGCGTTCGAGTGTTCCTGCCCAGCAACATTGCGGCGGATCTTGATGCGAGTACTTCTGGCGGGCGTGTGGAGACTGATTTTCCGATCACGGTTCAGGGAGTGATTAAAAAGAGCGCATTGAAGGGAAAAATAAATGGCGGTGGACCATTGATAACGCTGAGGACTTCTGGTGGGAGTATTTATATTAAAGAGTTGTAGTACTTAATCGTGAAAAGTGAAATGGCAGTGATCAGTTACCAGTTGCCATGTCATAATTTTCACTGATCACTGATTACTGATCACTGTCTACGTCTCACGTTTGCCGTTTGACTTAGACATCCGAATTTCCACGGAACGAGCATGACCTTCCAATCCTTCCATTCGACCAAGATCGATAGCGATTTGGTCGATATCGGAAAGTCCTTCTTTAGTAACTTCCAGCGTGGATTGAAATTTTAAAAAATCCTTTACACTTAAACCGCCAGTGTATCTTGCGCAACCATTAGTGGGCAGGGTATGGTTCAAGCCGCTGCTGTAATCGCCCAAAGCTTCGGCGGAAAATGAGCCAATGAACAGCGTGCCGTAATTTTTTAATTGGTGTGCAAACTCTTTGGCATATTCAAGCTGAAGCTCCAGGTGTTCCGGTGCTTTTTTATTGGCGATGTCAAAAGCATCATCTATCATATCCACCAGAATAATCTTACCGTTGTCCTTCAAAGACTGCCGGGCGATGTCAGCCGTTGGTAAATTTTGTAACTGTTGTTCAATCTGTTGGTTCACTTGATCGGCTAACTCCGAAGAATAGGTGATTAAAATTGGGATGGCATTGACGTCATGCTCGGCCTGTGCCAGCAGGTCCGCCGCGATAAAAGCCGGGTTGGCATACTCGTCGGCAATGATCATTAATTCGGTTGGTCCAGCAATGAAATCGATACCGACTGCTCCGTAAACCAGTTTTTTGGCCGCAGCAACATATTTATTGCCCGGTCCAACAATTTTATCAACCTTTTTGATTGTCTCTGTTCCATAAGTCATGGCAGCAATCGCCTGAACCCCGCCGATAGCATAGATTTCCTCCACCTGGCAAATATCAGCCGCTGCCACAATGGCAGGATGGATCTTGCCGTTACAGGTTGGTGGGGAACAAACAACGATCTGTTCCACACCAGCCACCCGAGCCGGAATGCAGCACATCAGCACTGTCGATGGCAGTGGATAGCTGCCGCCGGGCGTGTAAACACCAATTCGCTCAATGGGAATTACCCGCTGTCCGGTCATGACGCCGGGCAAAATTTCGTAATCAAAATCGGTTAATTGCTCCTTCTGTTTTTCAGCAAGCTCCTCAATATTTGAAGCAGCCAGTTGTAGCGCAGCCTTCATATCATTATCGAGCTGGTCGTACGCCTGTGTAATTTCTGAGGTAGAGATTTTAAATTCTTCCAGCTCAACACCATCAAATTTAAAAGTATATTTTTTAATCGCCTGATCACCGTTGCGGCGCACTTCTGAAATAATTTCCTGAACTGCCCCGATTTCTTCAAGCTCCTTATATTCAAAAAAATCTTCGCTCAGTTCATCATAGTGAATAATCTTCACTGTTTCCTTCGCCTCCTCAATTCTTTCAAAACTTCATTGATTTCCACCCCACTTTTTGCCAATATAACGGTCAAAAAATAAAGCACATCAGCCGCTTCCCAAATGATCTCATCTTTCGTTTTGGCGATCACAACTTCTTCGGCTTCTTCCAGCAGTTTTTCCCGCACCTTTTTATCGGTGAGGGTGGCAGTATATGATCCTGGCCGGGGATTTTCAAAACGATCTTTGATCACATCATAAAGCTCACTTAAGCTGAATTTTTTATCGCCAAAACAGGAATAACTACCCAGGTGGCAGGCAACGCCCTGTTGCTGAACCGTTGCCAACAATGCATCGCTATCACAGTCATTTCGGATTTTAACCAAAGCTTGAACATGCCCCGATGTTTCTCCTTTCATCCAGAGTTGATTACGCGAACGTGAAAAATACCACATCCTGCCCGTTTCAAAACTCTTGAACAAAGACGCTTTATTACTATAAGCCAGCATTAAAACCTGCCCATCGGAATTACAGGTGATGGTCGGGATGAGCTCGGATTTCCAGTTCAGCGATTCAATAAAAGCTTCATCCAATTTGATTTTGCCAGTGTAAAGCGCCATGCCCAGTTGTACATCCACTTCCAGCTTTGCCAGCTTGCGGATTTCTTCCATCGTCGTCACTCCACCAGCCACGGTCAACTGGTTGGTGGTGATCTGTCGCAGCTTCTCAATTGTTTCCAGATCTGTACCCTGAAGACCGCCCTCTTTTTCGACACAGGTGTAAAGAAATTCCGCAGCATATTGTTCCAGCTCTTTGACGACCTCGAATAGCTTCAATCCAGTCTTATGCTTCCAGGCGTGGGTAACGATCTCACCTTCATAAGCATCAATCGCGATAATAATTTGCTGTCTGCCAACAGTCGAATTCAGGTTCGCCAAAAATTTATAATTGATCTGATTGTTCTCAAAGGCTTTGCTTCCAATAATGATCTTTGACGCACCCCAGGAGATTAATTCTCTGGCTCGTTCTGGTTGACGAATGCCGCCGCCCACCCGACAATCGGCAACGCTGCAAATTTGCTTGACAACATCATTATTTTTCCCTTTGCCCATTGCCGCATCCAGATCGATCACCGCAATCTCATTGTACCGATTAAAATCCTTTGCCAGATCAATTGGATTGTCTCGTTCCAGAATTTTTTGTTTGCCCTGTTTCAATTGAACAGCTTTGCCATTCATCAAGTCGATGGAGGGAATGATCATCGAGTTGTGACTCCTTTATCTCTCAAATAGTCTTTGATATCTGAAATGGTGTATTCGCCGTAATGAAGCAGCGAAGCCAATAGCACCGCATCAGCTTTGCCCTGGAAGATGGCATCGAGCATCTGTTCCAGCGTGCCAGCTCCACCTGAAGCAATGACTGGAATATTGACCAATTCCGAAACCGTGCGAGTCAATTCCAGATCATAACCCTGTCTGGTGCCGTCCATATCGATGGAGTTCAACAGGATTTCACCGGCGCCCAACTGCTCGCCTTGTTTCGCCCACTCGAGCGCATCGATGCCAGAATTTACCCGACCGCCATTAATGAAAGCAGACCAGGAATTGCCACTTTGCTTGGCATCGATAGAAAGGACGATGCACTGCGAGCCGAATTTTTCCGCCCCTTCCGAAATGAGCGAAGGATTTTTAATGGCAGCCGTACAGATTGCCACCTTATCGGCGCCAGCGTTGAGGATTCGTCTCATATCACCAACTTCTCGAATTCCACCCCCAACGGTCAGTGGAATAAATATCTGGCTGGAAACTCGCTCCACGACTTCGATCATAATCTCACGACTGCGATACGAAGCGCCGATATCCAGAAAAGTCAATTCATCGGCTCCCTGCTGATTGTAGAACGCTGCCAGATCCACCGGATCACCAGCTTCCTTGATATTCTTAAATTTTATTCCTTTTACGACCCTGCCATCCTCGACATCCAGGCAGGGGATGATTCGTGTTGCTAACATTTTTTTGGGTAATTGGTTTATTGGGTTATTAGGTAATTGGGTAACTGGGTAATTGGGTAATTCGGTAACCGGGTAATTCGGAATTCCATTATTCCAACATTCCATTATTCCTTTTTTTTACAAACTCGGTTAAGATGACATAAGCAGAAGATTCCGCGCAACAATTAATTTAAACTGACCCAGTTCTTTAATAATTTTAGTCCCATGTCACCACTCTTTTCCGGATGGAACTGGACGGCGTGAATATTTCCCTGTTCGATCACCGAGGGATAGCTGATGCCATATTCTGTTGTGGCTGTAGCCAAATTTTGATCTACTGGCGCAATGTAATAGCCATGGAGAAAATAAAAAAATGAGCCATCGGGAATCTCATCAAATAATCGCGATGGCTTCTTTATTTGAGCCTGGTTCCAGCCGATTTGCGGGACTTTTCCGCTATTGAAACGTAAATTTTCTCCTTTAAATATTGACAGTCCCTTCACGCCGGGCGATTCCGAGCTGGTCTCAAATAATAGCTGCATACCCAGGCAGATACCCAGAAACGGTCGGTCAGCTTTCAGCCAATCTCGAATCGAATCATAAAAACCAGATTCTTGCAGCTTATCCACTGCAGCGCCGAAAGCGCCTACGCCGGGCAAAACAACTTTTTCAGCATCAGCCAATTGTTCCCTGTTGGATACGACCTGGCTTTCAATTTGCAAATAATCGAACGCCTTTTTCACTGATTTCAAATTTCCGGCGCCGTAATCAATAATCGCGATCATGTTCAATCATCCCTTTGGTACTTGGTATGTTTTCAATGGCTCGTGGATCAGTGGCACATGCCATTTTCATCGCTTTGGCGAATGCTTTAAAAGTTGCCTCGATTTTGTGATGATCGCTTCTGCCATAAGGCATTCGGACCACCACATTGGCACCCAGGCTCATGGCAAATCCCTGGAAAAAATCTTCCACCAAATCGGTATCCAGCTCACCGCAGAATCTTCGCTTAAATTCAGCATCAAACTGCAAAAAAGGTCTCCCACTAATATCCACTGCCACAACGGCCAGCGCCTCATCCATGGGATAGACAAAATAGCCAGCCCGATTGATCCCTTTTTTATCACCCAGCGCCTGCTTAAACGCCTGTCCCAGCACAATGCCACAATCTTCCACCAGGTGATGCTGATCTACGTGCAGATCGCCATCAGCAGTCATCGTAATATCAAACAATCCATGTTTGGCAAACGATTCCAGGGTATGGGTGAAAAATCCAATCGGGGTATGGATATTATACTCACCTTTGCCGTCGATGTTCAGTAGGATGGAAATGTTGGTTTCATTGGTTGTGCGGTGGATTTTTGATTGTCGCATTTGAGATTCATAATAATAAATTTAATTGTAATCGTTAAGTGCTTAATATTTGTCGCTTGATAAATTCCATAACACTGTTCAAGTTATTCTCATTTGAAGCATAAACTTTTATCTGTTGCTGAATATGCTTATGATGAGGGCAGGTGGAAATTTGAGGGTGGTGCGGAGCATTATCCCAGCCAATGATTAAGTTATTTTCCTCATCCAACCAATAATAGCTGTACTGGATTAATTGTTGTCCATACCATTTTTCAGAGATGCGCAGGTTAGAACCGTCAATTAATTGAATTTTACTTTTATAATGAACAAATTCCCTGATTTCTATAATATTTAAAAATTCTTTTTCGGCAATAATGTCTTCAAATTGTTTCAGGATTTCATGTATCATTAATAAGATCCATTCAATTTTTTGAAGGTATTGATTTCTTCATTAAACTTATCGCGTATATCCACCCAAAATGACCATTCGACGAAATCCTCATGAGCTTGAACATTAGCATCACCAGGGAAATTTTCTTTGAAGGATTCAAATGTAGTTTTATATCGGTTCTCAAAATCTTGAATATGCCTCTGAGCCTCTTCAATTTGTTGTTTATTCTCTTCAATTTTGGTCCTGGCTAAGTTTCGTATCACTCTCAATAAAAATGGTTTCTTTATTGAAGGTATAATTTTGTTAAGGCTCTCTGGTATTTCAATCTTTATTTCAGTCATTTTCAACTCCGTTATAAATTGATTCTAATATATGAAATTCATAGTAATAACACAAGCAAAAAATATTTTTATACGTAATCGGTTAGTCAATGGAGGGGGATAGCTTTCCTAAACCGCGCAGGTTTAGGAAAGCTTACCTACTCATATCTGACCCATTAATTTTAAGCTATCAAAAAATTTGACGTAGCTGATCCACCAACTTCAAATTATCCTCCCGCTTCCCGATACTTATCCGTAAATAACCGTGCAATAAAGGATATTTGCTCAAATTTCTCAGCAGGATACCTCGACTCTGCAATTGTTGATAAACATCATCAGCCCGGCCACCAATCTTCATCAATAAAAAATTTGTTTTACCGGCACGGATTTCAATTCCCAGCTTTTGCAGTTCCTTTTGAAGAAATTCGGTTTCAACAGCCACATTTTTCACTACCTGGTTAATAAAATCCTGGTCCTCCAGTGCTACCTGCCCCGCTTTCAATGCCAGCTTATTCACGGCAAAAGGAAGATTGATCTTTGACAGGTTATGGATATTTTGGGCCGTGGAAAATAACATACCCAACCGCAGCCCGGTCAAGCCGTACGCCTTTGAAAAAGTCTGCACAATGATTAAATTATCAAATTGTTCGATCAAGGGGAGGTATGTTTTTCCCGTGAAGTGGAAGTAGGTCTCGTCCAGCAATACCAATGAATTACTTGCAGTTTCAAGAATCTCCAACAAATCTTGTTCGGCAATCACTGTCCCCAGCGGATTGGCCGGATTGACGATGATAATTAATTTGACTTTTTGGGAGATTAAATCCAACAGCTTTTGCGTCGGAAAAGAAAAATCTTCATTATATAGAAGCTCGATGGTTTTTGATCCCCGAATTCTTGAAAAAATATCAAACATCCCATAATTGGGCACTGGTAAAAGAATTTCATCGCCAGCTTCCACAAAACAATCAAACACGCAACGAATCGAATCATCGGCGCCATTGGAGATGATGACTTTGTCCTGCCCGACCTGGTAAAATTGCGCCAGCTTGTTGATCAGCGAGTCATAAGCCGGGTAGAGCGAAATATCTGATAGCGAAGCATGGCGAATTGTCTGCAATATTTTTGGCGAGCAACCCCAGGCATTTTCATTCAAATCTAAACGGATTTTGGTTTCCCGACCTTCGTTGTAAATATTATAGATTTTGGCGTTGGCCATGGATTTTCTCGGTGATTTCATAGTACCACCTTTCTGAAATCATACTCCAAAATATCAGTAGCACCGTACTTTTTAAGGAGCGGAATCAATTTAATCACCTCATGTTTTTTTACTGCTACTTTCACAGCATAGCCCTGCTCGCCATAAAGTGGGGAAACGGTTGGCGATCTCATGCAGGGCAAAAATTTGACGATCTCATCAAATTTTTCTTTTGATACATTCATTTCAAGCATCACCCGTTGACGGGCATCCAGCACCGCCTGAAAGATCATTTTCATCTCATTAATTTTTTCATCCTTCCAGGGATCATTAACAGCTTCCTTATTGGCAATAAACCGGGTGGACGATTCCAGAATAGTATCAACAATTTGCAAATTATGCTCTTTTAAAGTTCTCCCGGTGGAAATATTGTCAATGATCATGTCGGCATCTTCCGGTGGAAAAACTTCGGTGGCGCCAAAGGTTCGCAGCAGAATATAATTGTACTTTTTCTGTTCCAGGTATTTCGCAGCAATCTGTTCATATTCAGATGCAACGACAATTCTATGTTTGTTCAGGTCTTTTTTGATCACCATTTCGGGAATGGCAGCTACAATTTTCACCGGGTCAAACTGCAAGTCCATAATTTCGATCACATTTGCCCCAGTCTCAACTATCCAATCGTAACCAGTAAATCCCACATCATGAGAACCCAATTCAATCAGCCGTGGAATATTTTGTGGCTTCATGATCTTGGCTTCGATTTCCGGATCATCGATTCGAGGGACATAAACCCGTTCATCAACTTCGACACCAAAGCCTGCATCATTCAGTAGTTTAACGACATTGGAATATATTCTCCCTTTTGGGATGACCATTTTAAGCTTTTTCATACAATGTTCCATTTTTAGATGAAATATAAATTTATTTTCATTCTCATCTTCAAAAAAAATTAGGGAGTGAGATATAATAATCTTAACATTTGAAATTAATTTTCCATTTAAAAATAATAACTTACAAAATCGAAAGGTGTAGCTTATTCTATCTTACTTCCTTAATATGAGAATAATTTTTACTAAAATCAACCTGTTTATTTGTTCTCTGGGGAAGAATAAGATAAAAATCTATTGACAAATTATGAAAAAGTTACTATAATCAGTTCATGTTGAAAACTTCATACAAATTACAAAAAATAATGAGGACAAAATCCATGCAAAATTCCAGAAGATCCTTTCTAAAGCAATTAGGGGGCATAACAGGAGCAGCTATTGTAGCGAATTCTTTCTTCGATCCTCGGATGATTAAAAAGGTGGAAGCGGCAGCAGCTAAAATTGCGCACCTTTCTCCAACGGAAGCTGCCACAGACGAAGATTTCTGGTTCCAGGTACAACAGGCATTTTCTACAACTCGTGGTATTATCAATCTCAATAATGGTGGTGTAAGCCCACAACCAAAAGTTGTACAGGATGCTTTTGTACGCTACAATGAATTTTCCAACGAGGCTCCGGCACGAACAATGTGGAATGTATTGGGTCCCAGACGTGAGACAATTCGCGCCAAATTAGCCGAACTTGGTGGGTGTTCACCAGAGGAGATCGCCATTGTTCGCAATACAACCGAAGCACTTGAAACGATTATCTTTGGACTGGACATGAGACGTGGTGACGAGGTACTGACCACCAATCAGGATTACCCCAGCATGATGCGAGCCTGGCACCAGCGAGAAAAACGAGAGGGAGTTGTAGTTAAAACCGTTTCTATCCCAACGCCCCCTGATAATGTCAGCGAAATTACAAAAGCATTAGAAAAGGGTATTACAAAAAAGACCAGGGTGATCATGGTCAGTCACATCATTTTTCTAACCGGACAAATCACTCCTGTCTTCGAAATCTGCGATATGGCACATGATCGCGGTATCGAAGTGATTTTGGATGCCGCACATTCTTTCGCACACCTGGATTTCAAGATTCCTGATTTAAGTTGTGATTATTTCGGCACCAGTCTTCACAAGTGGTTGTGCGCCCCATTTGGTACCGGCATGCTCTGGGTTAAAAAAGATAAGATTGAAAAGCTCTGGCCCCTGTTTGCACCTGAATATCCAAAAAGCAATGACATTCGTAAATTCGAGGCTCTTGGCACTCGATCTTTCCCGGCTGAACTGGGCATTGGAGAAGCGATTCATTTTCACAACGGTATCGGTTCCATAAGAAAGGAGGAACGGTTGCGAATCCTCAAAAATTACTGGGCTGAAAAAGTCAGTAAATTTCCAAATGTGAAAATGGTTACCTCCCTGCAACCGGTGCAATCATGTGGATTGGGGAATTTCTGCATCGAAGGGATTGAGCCTGGAAAGATTTGTGATTATTTATTTAAGACACATAGAATATATACAGTACCGATTAGCCATGAAGAATTTAAAGGCGTAAGAGTGACGCCTCATGTGTATACGACATTAAACGAATTGGACTTTTTCATTGAAGTTGTGGAAAAAATTGCTAAGCATGGCATAACCGATTAATTCTCAGCCTATGAAAATAGTTATAACTACTTCAAAATTGAACAAAATAGAAAAAATTCTTCGGATAATAAATTTTGGGAGTGGGATAAAATAATAATTTCCTCGCTTTATCTACATAAGTTTTAATTTATAAATGTTAAGAAAATTGAAATGTCCAGGTTATTTAATTCCACTCTTTTAAAAAGCAGCAGTGAATCTTTTATCTACATATCACATCTAAAAAATATGGAGAAATTGATAATACATCGAAAGATTGGATAGTTTGAAAATTTTTTGATAATCCTCATCTAAATATTTCCCTTGAAAATGAAAGGAATCCGAAGAATGTATATTACTGAAAATACAACCATCGCTGAGATTGTTTACAACTACCCTGAATTGATAGAATCTTTACACCAGATCGGTCTATATTGTTTTTCTTGAGGTGGAACCCCGGCATGGGGAACGCTTGCGTTGCAAGCGCGTCTGCTTGGTGTAAAAGACCTCAATAAAATTGTTGCTGAATTAAATCAGATTGTAGGAAAAAGAAGGGGAAATTCTGTTAAAAAACAAAAAATTGAAGCTATGTAATGATTAAACTGCATTTCGTCCCCTTAAAAAATAACCACCCCAGTATCAAAAGTCTGAGGTGGTTATTCTGATTTTAGGGAATGAAATTAGACAGCTTTCCCAATTGTATCTTATCGACTTTGAAAAAGTAAATACTTATGAAACTATAGTGATTATCTTATTCTATCTCACACCCTAAATCATTATTTCACTAATGACATTGAGCGAGTATAAATATGGTTCCCTGTTTTTAGTCGATATAAATAGGTTCCACTGCTTACTTCTCTGCCGAGGTTATCCTTGCCGTCCCAGACCACATAATATTCACCGGCTGTTACAATGCCTTCCCTTAAGGTTTTAACTTCTTTGCCTAACATATTGTAGACTCTTAAGGAAATAAAGGATTCTTTTGGAACAGTATATTTTATTGTAGTGGTTGGATTAAAAGGATTGGGAAAGTTCTGAAAGAGTTTAAATGTTTCAGGTAACATGATATTATTAGAATAATTAACTCTGGTTGCTGGTCCCTCTTCAAAGATATAAAACCATGGATCATCAGGAACAATATTATGATCTGTGCCATAATTAATCACGACATATTCTTTATGACCATCATCATCCATGTCATCACAAACATCTCCGTCCCAGAATCTTGGGGACATTCCTTGGATGATTGAGTCGGGAAGATAAGTTGCCCAGTATTCCCAGAGATCAAAGGCAATAGTAAAGGTCCAACTATCAGGATCGAGAGGATCGCCGCTGCCCTTGTATTCGATGTCATAAATCTGCCCATTACCAGAACCACAGACCATCAAATCAGCATTGCCATCATTATCGATATCAGTCAAATGACCAGTTCGGGCTGCACGTCCTGTTGTATTAAGCGGGTGGGTCTGGTAGGCAACAATGTCAACAAATGAGGCAGAGTCAACTTCGCTGACATCAGTGATATTGCTAATTGCAAAAATATGTCCCATGTCATTGTCATCTTTGTCCGTTCCCACGTAATATAGCTCCTTCACACCATCATTGTTGACATCGCCGACACGGATTCCTTTGACAGCCCCAAAATCAGTTTCAGGTCGTACATGACGAATATAAGCCTCTCTTGTAAAATTTCCGGGTTCCTGGCATTCATAAATGTTTAAAGTTAATCTATCCCAAACAGGAACGTAAATTTCCTTTTTGCCATCACTGTCCAAATCACCCATGCCAGAGCCATAAAATCCACCGCCATCAAAATGATCTACATAATTCGGATCGCCTGAACTATCTGTAATATACCACTCGATAATCCAGAGTGGAAAATCCCATGATTCTGTTTGAGAGATAACATAAACTGCTTTTGGCTCTCTGAAATCGGCAATTAACTCTAAGGTACCGTCGTTGTCAATGTCATCAATTGTGAATTGAAACGGCACAATGCTGAAATCATCGGGAACATCAAAGTTCCAATAGGCGTTAGGAGTAGTGCCATTATCGTAGCCATAGAGATTTTCTCCAACAGTTCCAGCCCATTCAAAAACAACCAGGCGAGGAGGATTGTGATCGACAATTGCGCTCCGCATCTCAACTGGAAGCCCAACAATAATTTCAACCACGCCATTTCCGTTTAGATCACAAACGGTAATTGCAGTCCAATCGCGAAAAGCGCCATTCCATACCGGAATAAATGGAAAGACAAAAACTTCTTCGTAGGTATCATCTCCGGTTGCTTCGTACATCACAAAATGGCAGCTATCGCTATTTGTGGTCAGGAAAACGAATTCTCCTTTTCCATCCTGATCCGTATCACCGACAAATTTCACATTTGTCATATCTCCATTACCATCCCCTTCGGGAAATTCCTTATAAGCGCCCACAAAATGGAATTGGTTATCACCAGGATCCTGGGCTATTCCATTCACTGAGAAATAAGAAATAATAGCAATGAAGAATAAAAAAGTAACAAAATACTTCATCGTGTTTCCTCCCATTAGTTGGTTAATAATTTTTAGGATTTAATAAAAGTTCAATTTTAAATATAATAAAAAAAATCTAACTGTCAATAGTAAAATTCCTGAGAAATGAAAAACCTGATTTTTGATCAGATAATCAGGCTTGTTCGGTTTTATTCATCTAACGATTACCCTGATAAAAGGAGGCGTATGAAATTCGTTGATAAAGTCAACAGACATGACTTAATATTTTTGACTAATAGCTTTACGATTTCTACACTTACTGTCAAGGAGTTTTATAAATGGCGATAGCTGGGAGAACTAAATAACGTACTTTTCCAAAGATTGGAATTGTGTGAGAGGTCGCATAATTTTTGATGAATTTTACTTAACTTTTTCCTTTCCTGAACATTCAAAATTGAATTCTTCAAATCTATTATAAATCCCGCACTGTTTCAGAGAGTAATTTTAATATCAAGACTGAATAAGTTTTTCATGAATTTCCAACTCACAACTCCAAAAAAGAAAAATTTATTTTTTTAATTCAATTATACTTATGCGTTTTCGATTGGATGGAATAGAAATTTCAAAAAAAATCAAAAACACTTCGAACTTTTCAAACTATTCATCGTACAAAGTACAAAATACTTCGAAATATTCGAATTACTATTTTTAGGGAATAGATCATGATTGAATTAACCAGAAACGTAAGAATAACTATTATTAGATTGACAGTGATAGCAAAAATGCGATTTAACTTAAAGGTTCTAAATTTGCTATGGCTGGTTTCGCTAATATTGAGTCCTAGAATATATGCACAAGAAGCTGTTTTCCAACAAATCCAGATCAATCAAAAAAACTACTCCTTCTCTCCAGAACTGCTTCACAAATTGCCTGATATCCCTTCTCCATTCACAACAGGAGATGGGGGGGAAATTGTAACTGCCATTACCAAAGATGGAAAATACACGTTGATTCCTGTTACCGTTGAAAACGGCGAGCCATCGGATTACGATCAAGCTACCAGGAGCAAAGGTAGGGAGCTTGAGGTGGATACCACAGATTTCCCGACGCTAGCAAGGACTGGACTTCATTCGGAAATTGAATTGGATCAAACCAAGACAATTACGGGAAAATCCATCGCAGAAATTACAGCAATCGCTCGTCCTGGGCAGTATTCGAGTGCTGGATTCATCAGTCAGGATGAAGATATTATTTCAGTACTGAAAGGCGATAATCGGCTGATGAAACGAATGGGATTGACACACCGACAAATTGTCACGCCGTTGTTTCATGTCTGGAATCTCGTTCTGGCAGGGATTCAGCACGGTAAATGGACCGATGAAGCCATGAATATCAAATCAATTCTTTATCATGACAGAGAAATAAATCTGAAATTTTCTGGCAAAGGCTTTCAGGAATCCATTTTTAATGATGAAATTCTGGGCGAGTATCATCTTGAAATGTGGCGTGAGTTGGATCAAAACGAGCGAGTCTTGCTAACTGAAAAGTATGCCAGCTTGTCCGAAGAAGAATTAGCGGATTTGCTCAACAAACTATCCCATATTCATACCGGTGAGATGGTGCCGTATTATGCCACCTGGTATGGGTTTTACGAAGGACACACTGGATTTCGAGCCGATCCGATTGCGATTGCATTTATATTTGGACTGAGGAGCGTTGAAGAGATTGAACATGCTTTTGCTGGAGATTTGTATAAAATGTTGGATCAACATTTTACAAGAAATTACACTTCAGGGGAGGCTGAAAAATGAGCAACAAATCATATATTTTTTTAATGCTGTTTTTTATATTGTTAACTCTGGTTTACGCTTACAGCCAGGAACAGGAATCGGGTCAGGAAAAAAAGATAACTGAGCTTATAAAAACAATTAAGAGCGACCAGGCAAACAAGGCTTTGCAAACACTGGGAAAAATTGGGTCTGAGCAGGCAATTGATGCGATCATTGGGGCGTTGAAAGATGATCGCTGGTGGATACGAAGGGGAGCCGTTTTGGCGCTGGATAATATTGAATCTGAAAAAATTATCCAGCCGCTGGTCGCTGTACTGCCTGATGAAGAAATAAGGGTCTGCGAAGCCGCTTCGAAAAAGTTGGTGAAAATTGGCACTCCAGCCGTTGAGCCTTTGATGAAAGAATTAAAGAAAGAAAAAGTTGTTGTTCGTATGAGGGCTGCTTCCACGCTGGGAAAAATTAAATCGGAACAGGCCGTTCCACCACTCGTTGTAGCTCTACACGACAGCGATTGGATGGTGCGGAATGAAGCTGCAGTGGCTTTAACACGAATCAACTCCGAAAAAGCTATCGAGCCGCTAATTGCACTGCTGAAAGATGAGAACAGTTCTACTCGAGAAGAAGCTACCTGGATTTTGGGTGAAATGAAATCAGAACAAGCCGTTGATTCACTGATACATTTACTTGATGATGAACATAGCGGTTGGATGGCTGCGCTGGCGTTGGGGAAAATCGGATCGGATAATGCTGTAAAACCACTGGTCCGATTACTCAAAGAGAAAGATGTTCAGAAACGACGGGCTGCAGCGTGGGCATTGGAAAAAATGAGTTCAAAAAAATCAATCAAAGCATTGCAGAAAGCCTTAAATGACAAGGATGAGGAAGTGAGAATGTGGTCCCAATTTGCGTTGGAAAAAATTGCTAATAAATAGAAATCAATAGCTCGTCTTTATTTCATTGTATAATTAAAAGATTGATTTAAGAATAGCGATTAACGATTTCTGATTTGCGAAGGAACATTTTTGCAATGAATAAAAATAGCTCATTAAAATTGTATGAAAAATTTTTCGTAGATAGGGACTTCGAAAGACTTGATTTATTTAAATTGCTATGTGAGAAATACGGGGTCGAAAGTGCCTTATATCCAGGTAGTTATGTCCATATCACGCCTTCATTCGTCTTTCCAATTACTGTTTATGTTGACTCGGATAAAAAGGCAAAAAAGTTTTTTAACGATCCAGAAATTTATAATTTTATTGAGAAACATAAAATATACCCTGAAAATGCTGATGTTACTTTTCATGCCATGGATTATAAAAACGATCTTGGAATGAAGGAACAAAGTTTCGACCTGCTAATTTCTCAATACGCTGGTTTTGTATCCCAGTATTGCAAGCGATATTTAAAAATTGGTGGCGTGCTTTTGGTTAATAATAGTCATGGCGATGCGAGCATGGCGTCGATTGATAGTGATTATGAATTTATTGCTGCTGTTAATCGATCGCAAGGAAAGCATCGATTGATGGAGAAAAATCTGGATCGTTATTTCATTCCCAAATCAACAGCGAACATCTCAAAGGAATATATTGAAAAAATCCAGAAAGGAATCGGTTATACAAAATCAGCGAGTGCCTATATTTTCAAGCGGATTAAATGAAATGAAGCTACTATGGAACTTAAAAATTATAATATCTATGGCAAAAAGCCGTTCATCATAGTTGTGGTTCACGGCGGACCTGGCGCTGCAGGAGAGATGAAGCCTGTGGCTAAAAAACTGTCAAGACATTGTGGTGTTTTAGAACCACTGCAAACGGCTGCATCAATTAATGGACAGTTGGAAGAATTAAAAT
>SMTZ1_10006274_pt1 | contig 18259 bp, 23 predicted proteins | sample DeeMarSWOR136_30_FD_25667 | JGI IMG/M metagenome (IMG submission 25667)
GGGCTTTACAATTCGTTTGGAACCATCCAGAAGTTTCAGTAGTTTTAAGTGGGATGAGCACTATGCAACAAGTTGTGGAAAATGTCGAATCTGCAAAAAATTCAGGAATAAATACCCTAACAGAGAAAGAATTAATAACGATTTCTCAATTGCGTGAAGCATATACTAATTATGTAATAGTCCCATGTACAAGTTGTGGATATTGCCTTCCATGTCCTAATGGAGTCAATATCCCTAATGTTCTAAGATTGGTAAATGATCTCTATTATTGGGGTGATAGGGGAAAACCTAGAATAGCTTTTTTCTATGGTAGGATGGCAAGAAGAAGTTGAAGGCGCTGCTGCTTTGTGCATAGAATGTGGAGAATGTCTTGAAAAATGCCCCCAACAAATTGATATTCCATCTTATATGGAAAAAGCAAATAAAATATTCGAAAACGGAGAATCTGTTTCTAAGGTTTTCGAATAGCTAGGGCCCTTGACGGTGAGAGTGGTCTCTGACACTGGGCTTCAAACCCAGTTATCCTGCGGAGGGATAGGGGTTCGATTCCCCTCGAGGGCCGCCAATTTTCTCCCAGAATGCTCATCTAGTTTTTACTTTTTTTTAAACAAATATTATGAACAATTTTTCTGATTTCCTAAATTTATTTTAATTTAAAAATATCAAAAGAATTATTTGACAAAATGCTTTATTAATTTTATTTACTTTGTATGAATGGATAAGTGATAAAGCTTGGTTAATTTTAACAAGATAAGTGAATTTTTTCAAAATTCTTCTATTCCTAAAAATATGCTAGATAGAGGGCAGATCGTACTTAATAATTTCATAAAACCTATAAAAACTTTGTTTGAACAAAAGAGTGTTCCGAAAGAACCTTGGAATGACGAGCAAATTGAATTTCTCCTGCAGACTCTTTCGAATATGGACACTGATAAAGATAGTAATGCAGCTAGAGTAGGAGAAAGAGAGGCAAGGATAGTTTCAAAACTTCATCTACAGACTTCTGCGGGATTTTGTCATGGAGTAGGAAGAAGCGGATTTTTAACAGCTCCACAACCTAAAGCACCTGGAGCATCAATCATGTATGAAATCTCTAATTATTTAGCAAGAGATATATTAAGAAATTTAGGATTGCCAAATATAAAAGAAGTAATGGTAGTGCCATTATGCACAGGGATGTCTTTATCCTTAACATTAGGAGCTTTGAGACCAGAGGGGGATGAAAAATATTCAGATAATAAGAGAACTGTATTAGTTCCTCAAATTGACCACAATTCATTGTTAAAATCGATAGAATTCTTAGGTCTTAAATCTAAAATAATAAAAGGCAAGATTTTTGGGGATGCAGTAAGGATTCCAATTGAGGATATAAAGACTAATATTGATGATGATTGTTTTGCGATAATATCTGTTACTAGTTTTTTTCCACCTCGAGAACCTGATAATTTAAAAGAAATTAGTAAATTAGCTCGTGATAAAAACCTTAATCATATCATTATTAATGCCTATGGCGTTCAAAGTCCAGAATGGATGAAATTAATTCGTTCAGCCATAGATGCTGGGAGAGTTGATGCGATAATTCAATCTACTGATAAAAATTTTCTTACTCCCGTTGGTGGTGCCCTGATTGCTTCTCCCATTAAAGAAAATATAAATAAAATCAGCCAAACTTACGCTGGAAGAGCATCAGCTACACCAGTTGTCAACTTTCTAATATCTATACTCTCTTTGGGAACTAGTGGTTATAAAAAGTTGATAGAGGAACAACAACAAAACAGAAAATTGCTTGAAGATAAATTATCAATTGTAGCGAAGAATTTAAACGAGAGAATATTAGAAATTTATAATCCTGTAGCAGTGGCTTTATCTCTTGAAAACCTAAAGGACGAACATTTATTTGCGATTGGTGGAGCGTTATATAATCTGAGAGTCACTGGTCCTCGGGTGTATAATCCAAAAGACAATGCATTTGGCACTTGTTGTGAAAATTATCCAACTCCATATATTGTCATGAATGCCGCAATAGGCTCAAAAAAAGAAGATATTATCTTTGCTGTTGAAAGATTTGAAAAAGCTTATAAACAAATAACTCAGAAATAGAAATCTTCAACAGTTTTAAAAATTCTAATCAATCAGAAATAAAAATAATTAAAAACTAGAAGTACTATATTTTAATAAAATTTGTTCTAACTATATATTTAAAAATTTCTAGCGAATATTATGGAAAACCGACTTTTATCCCAATTTAACGATGTTATTAGTTCGCAATGGCTTTCTAAACATATAGAAGAACCTTATGGTACCTTATTACCCAGACAGTTGTTTGAAATAGCCTATCATACGTGTAATTCTGTAGCTATGAGAAATATTTATATAAAATTATCTGCTGGTGAAGACGAAGCTGGTTCGAAAGCTGTTTTCTATTCAAATACTAAAAAATTTACATCTATAGAAGCTTTTGGAGATTCTCTTAAAATTACAAAATACTTTAGCCCAGAAGGTACAGGGGATAAAGTCGTGACAGAAATTCAGCCTACTCTTAAGAAAAGAAAGGAGATATTTGCATCAAAGAACCAAGATTTGAAAGGTCAGATCTTAAAGAGCATTTTAGTGGAGAGAAAACTTGATGAATGTGCTAACTTAGTTATGCTAAAAGGGAATAATCGTAGAGTTTATTTCGCAATTGGTGATGCTAGAGAATCTGCTGCTGTTATTCCCATTTTCATGGAAGCGGAAGGTGCCAGCCTTGTACAACTAGCCTTAAATAAATGGATGGAGACTGCTCAGAGATTAAACCATGAACAAAACTTTCCTGAGAATCTAATACCTGGAATTATTAAAAATCTAACCCAAATAAAAAGATGGCTTCTTGACTTAATAAGTGCAAATTTAGATAAATAAATGATATTTTAACCTATTGTTTGCACTTTATTCCAAAATTCTTAAAATAACACCTAAATACATATAGAGATATTTTTCTCGAATATACAAAAAAACGTGAAATTGATGTTTCACGAATAATCTATTTAAATTGAAATAAAATGGGCCATCGGGGATTTGAACCCCGGATCTCAGGTTTTTACTTTTTACAGACACTTAGTGAATAAATTTTTGTATGTCTGTAGGTCATTTATAAGACCTGCGCTTGTTGGCCAAGCGTACTCAAAAACCTTGATAACCAATTTAGAAATGGGAATGATTTTCCAATTTTGGCTAAGCAAATGGCCCTTATTATTAGAAGTATAAACTTACCTTTCCAAAGTATTTATTGTTGTTTCTCCTATATATTATAAATTCATTCGATGGCTTTTAATCTTGCTTGTGTTTATATTCTAATTAAATAAGAAAAAAGATAAATATTTTCTTATTGAATATTTTTTTATTGATGTAATCTGTTATATTTATAATTGAATAAACAAATAGAGAGTTTATTAAATTACTGAAAATAAAATTATAAAGATGATTTACTATGGCTGAGATGTTAACTGACCTTCTTCAAAATATCTATAAGAGAATTGCCCAGTTAGGCGCTTCAATACAGCAGTTAAACGATTCACTTAACCAACTCAATAAAAACATTGAAGAAAAAATTTCAAATTTAACTAATAAATTAGAAGAATTTTCTAATGAAATAAATCTTACTCAGACTAAACACATTGATGCGGTGAAGGAAATAGGAGCAGAAACAACAAGAGAACTAAAAATAATACAAGACGGTTTGGGGCTAGATGCCCTTAAAAATTTAATTAAAAAACTCGAAGATTTTTCAAATCTTTCTGAGGGAATTCTTAATCAAGATACTGTGAATTTATTATTATCGGAAGCAATCGATTCTGTAAAAATATTGAAAGAATCTCTCAAAGAAGAAGAAGTAGTAGAATAAAAATATATAAAAAAAATAATATAGGTGAAATATAATTGGCAGAACAATTATTAGATGAGATGATTCAAAAAATTAATCAAATTATGAGTTCATTAGATGGAACAATTGCTCAAATCAACCAAATGAGTGATGCGATTAACCAAATGAGTCAAAGTTTCTCGGAACAAACAGTATCAATGACTGAAAATATTAGACTCATTGTTGAAGTTTTAAAACAATTTCGAATTCAATCAAGTACTAGTCTAAAAGAATTATCTGAAGATTTTAATGATAAGATAAAAGAACTCTGGGATAAAAAATCGATTGAAACGATTACAGAAGAAGAGAAGAGAGCTATTGATACAATAAAACAAGCATCAAAAGCAGTTACTGATAATCTTTATTTTGCTCAATTACTAAATATTATCCAAAGTATTAGAGAAGAAACCAATAGAATAATTAGTACTAGTCAATCCTAAACTACAAGAATTTTTTTATCATAACTCATTTATATTTATATAATTAAGAGGTGCATAATTTAAGATGCCAACTGGTTGTTTTGTTGTATTACTTCCAACAGATTCGGATTATAAAATCTTGGGGTATTATTTTAAGGAAGGAAAATCGCGTTTTGAAATTACTAATGATTTATTTTTAAGATTAAACCTTGATCATTCAAAAAATGATTATAATTTACTAAAATTAAAAGAAGATCGAATTTTTTCTTATATTCATAAATTAAAAGGAAAGTTAGTTAGAAGAGCTTCTGCAATTATAATAGGCTTGTTAATGTCTGAGGAAGATAAACCAGAAAAGTTTCGTTCTTCTCTTAAAGAAGCAGTTGAAGCACTAGAGATGCCAAGCCTTAATATATTGAACAAAACTCAGGAAGAATTTGAATCTATACTGAAAGATATTTATTTTGAACATTTAGAACCATTGATTGATATTCTCCAACCTGTAGCGCTGAAGAATAACATTATAGATATAACTAAACTTATGTTAAGCGGAGATAAGAAAGAAAGAAAGATTGCACAACAACTTGTGGAAAAAATTGAGAATGGTGAACATACTAAAATATCTGATTTGTATAAAACAGCTGAATCTGCAATAAAATCTTTAGAATACGAAAAAGCAGCAAAATCATACTTGAAGGCAGCAGAATTAGCAGAAGAATTATATCTTATGGATATCGCTGTTTCATTAAAAGAAAAAGGAGATTTTTCTCAGCAAATTCCAGAATTTTCAAAAGAAAGAGAAAGGATAGTTCAAGAAGCACGAAATGCTTTAAGAAATGAGGATTTTCATACAGCTTATACTTCCTACAGAAAAGCGAGTGAAATATCAAAAAAATTAGTTCAATTCGATAAAGAAGAGGAATTTAGGTTAAAATCTAAGGCTCTAGAGGATTTTTACAAAATAGATCAGAAATATAAGAAAGAATAATTTTCATAAATTTTTTCTATGAGAATTTCTTGATGTGTTCATAAAATAGTATTGAAAAATTCTTCTAAGAAGAATTCACCCACCCTTTTTAAAAAAATGGAAAGAATTATTGCATTAGTAACTGATTTTGGACCTAAAGGCCAGCATTATGTTGCTGCTATGAAAGCTGTTATTATGAACATTAATCCTCTTGTAAAAATTATTGATATCTCACATGACATTACTCCTTATTCAAAAATTGAGGCATCTTATATATTAAAAACTACATACAAATATTTTCCTAAAGGAAGTATCTTTATAATTGTGGTTGATCCCGGAGTTGGTGGATCGAGGGAACTTTTAGCCTTGAAAACCAAGTCAGATTATATTTTTATTGGCCCTAATAATGGAATTTTTTCAAATGTATTTGATATCTGAAATATCAGAATGTGTTAGTATTCAAAATGAAGAATATTTTAACCAACCAGTATCTACTACATTTCATGGAAGAGATATTATGGCACCTATAGGAGCCTATATCACGAAATATAAAAACTTTCCTTTGAGTGATCTTGGACCATAATAATTAATGAAATAGATTTGGAAAACAGAAGTATTAATAGTTCGATACAATATATAGATTCTTTTGGAAACGGAACTACAACTATTCAAATGGTTGGGAATAAACTTGAGGATTTAGATTTAACTTTAGAAGATGGCATGAAAATAATTTTAGTTTTTAATAGTAATAAATATGAAGGGATATTCACTTCTCATTTTTCAAGTGTGCGTAGTGATTCATTATTATTTCTTGTTGGCTCTACAGGATTTCTTGAAATATCAATCAATCAGGGAAATGCATCACAAAAAATAGGTTTTAAATTAGGAGATCGTATTACTATACATATATAAGGAGAAAGTTCAAAAATGAAAAATGAAATGTTGGCTTGTATTGATGATGAACATATAAAGTATTTACAATCAGGTCAAATTTCTAAATATTTATATCCTATTGAAAGAAAAAAGGCACATGAGAAAAAAATCACTCACTTGGTTACACGATTGTTTATACTATCAAAATCTCCTAAAGGGGAAATTAATTATTTAGTTCAAAAAAGAAGTAAAAATAAAAGTTCCTATCCAGAATATTACACAGATTCTTCTTCAGGTCATGTCTTATGGGTAAAAAATCTAAACCTTGCAAAAATTAAAAAAGATGCTTTGAGAGAACTAGAAGAAGAATTTGGAATTCCATCAAAAGCTATCCAGAAGGTTAGGTTTTATGAGTTAAATGAGGAAGAAGATAATAAAACAAGAGAAATAGGATATGTTTTTATTGCGTTAGTTAATTATGGAACACCTTTATATCCTGATCCTAATGAGTTGGACATTGAAGGGAGTAGATTTTATAATAAAGCAGAACTTGATAATTTGTTAAAAAATGAGAAATCTGTTGATCATAGCAGAAAAATCTGGAGAATAATCTTAAATTCTGATGTTGAATCTCTTTTTGAAAATAAAAAGGAATTGAAAATATCTCGTTATAAAAACATTGCTTTATTTATTGGAAGATTTCAACCATTACATCATGGACATATATACGTTCTAAGTAACATTTTAAAATCATATAAAAAAGTAAAAATTGGGATAGGTAGCTCTCAATTATCAAATACTACTAATGATCCCTTCACATACACAGAAAGAAAAGAATTTTTAAATGCAGCTCTGAAAAAGCGAAATATCTCTTCTAATAGATACAATATATATTCTATCCCAGATATCTTTAATGCCGATAAATGGGTAGAACATGTTGTTTCTATTGTTGGAGAATTCGATGCTGTTTTTTCCAATAGCGATTGGATAAGAACTTTATTTCAAAATAAAGGTTTTAGAGTAGAGAAAAAAATCGTAATCTTTAAAAACAAATTTAATGGAAGTAAGATCAGAAGATTAATCATTAAAAATGACAAATCTTGGAAACCTTTAGTACCCAAAGAAGTAATGGAATTAATTGAAAAATTTGATGGGATAAATCGCTTAAACTCTCTCTCTGGTATGGCTGATGGTATATGAAAGAAAATAGTCTCTTAGAAATTGATGGCTCTTTTGGTGAAGGAGGAGGGGCTATTCTCAGATTATCCGCAGGATTATCTTATTTATATAACCAACCAATTAGAATTAGTAACATTCGTGCTAATCGTCCTAAACCGGGATTAAGAACTCAACATTTATTAGGTCTAAAAACAATTTCAAATTTAACTAATAGCAGATTAAGTGATTGTAAGGTTGGAACTGAGGAATTGACATTTATACCAAATATTCGAAAAGAAATAAATAGTTTTATACATGTAGATATTAACACTGCTGCAAGTATTGGATTGTTATTGCAACCAATTCAAATAGCAAGTCTTAATTTTGAAGATAAAGAAAATATTGAGATTTCTCTTTCGGGAGGCGGTAGTTTTGGTAAATGGGCACCGAGCCTTAACTACCTTAGGGAGGTAACTTATAAGATTTTCGAGAGATCTGGTCTAAAAATAAATATAGAAATCCAAAAACATGGTTTTTATCCTAAAGGTGGAGCTCGTATATTATATAAAATTTTTCCTTCAAAAAGAGAGCTAAAACCAATTAATTTGACTGAATTAGGAAATATCGATTTAATACAAGGGGAGATTATTATTTCTAAGCAGCTAATGCGAAACAGAGACAATATTGGAACAAGAATAAGAAAATCTATCCAACAGCAATTAAAAAGAACTCTAAAAATTGAAACTAGTGTAGATTATTTTTCGGTGGATTCAATAAGTCCAGGAGTAGGTCTTTCTTTATGGGCTAAATCAGACACGGGTGCAATAATCTCAACTGGAACTATATTGGGAGAAAGAAAAATAAGATCTGAAGATTTGGGAAAATTAGCAGCTAATGAAATAACCAAGTACATCAAAGATGGTATTCCAGTTGACAATTATTTAAGTGATCAGTTAATTCCATTAATGGCTTATATTAAGCAAGCTTCAAGAATCAAAGTACACCAAATAACAAGCCATACCCAAACCAATCTAGAATTAGTCAAATTATTTACACCTCGCGATTATCTTGTTACCAAAGAAAATAATAGTTTTATTATAGAATACCTCTGAGAGACTGCTAACTTCCAAATTATTATTATGATATAGGAATAATTAGATAAGAACCAATAAAAAAACAGAGTAGTGAAGATAAATATATTAGAAATTTAAAAGAAATTTTTATAAGAATAATTTATTATATGTTTATTATAAAAAATTTTAGAATGTTGTAAAAAGAATGTCTCAAACACAAACGGTAGCTTATCAGCGTTGTCCTAGATGTGGAAACGAGAATACTGCTGATAGCTTTGCCTGCAATTTCTGTGGTTTTCGATTAAAAGTTGAGAAAATTGAAACTGTAAGCATTTTTCGAAGAATTGAAGCAGAATGGATATCCCCATACCCTTGGTATTTGAAAATCCTTTATCTCTTTACCTCTGCAAATAAGGCTTTCTGGGACATCAACCACAAAAGAAGTAAGGCTCCAGGTTGGTTAATATTATTCTTCTGTTCTTTACTCTATGGACTTATGGGTTTAGCCTTTTTTTCTCATTTTGATTTTGCAGGATTGGGCACTTATACATTATCCCGGTTTTTAGTAAATTTGAGCTTCTTTACAGTCTTTTTCTTATTCGGATTCATGAGTCAGTTGATCTTTTTTGCCATTTTGATTTGGTTGTTTACTAAAGGAGCAAATGTTGCAGTAGGCTTCACTGAAAGATTAGAAACTCGCTTTGGAGGGTTAAAAGAAACCCAAGAAAAATATAAAGAAGCAGAGATAAGCCCTTTTAGTATTTATAAGGGGGGTACTATGCTACAATTAGAGGGTGCTTATAAATTCTCAATGATGTTAAGTGCTTTTGCCCCCTTTTTACTCATTAATGCAATTAAAGTATTAATAGTATTTGCTGGATTTCCAACTGTTAGTGTTCCTGATGTTGATCTTGAGACTTTATCTGAACTTGAGTTGGCAGCTTATTGGACAGCTGTATTTCATCAAATGTTTTCATCTGGAACTTGGGCAGTTCTTGATATACTCGATGCATTGACTATTGCCATTTGGGTGCCTATATTAATGACCTTAGCCATTAGAGAATTAAGTAATTCTTCTACTACTCGTGTATTAATTCCAACTATTATTATTGGTGTAATTGTAGCAGTTTTGTACTATTTCTTGCGTCCTACATTTTTAGGTTAAATTTTTTAACTTACATTCTAAAATTTACAAATTTCATTCAAAACAATTAAAATGGGAGAAGAACACAATTTTAGGTCAGAAAAAGAATCTGATATCGAATCTGAACTATACGCTTTAGTTAATACTATTCTAAACGCATATGAAAAATTTAAAAATGGGACTATTAAAGAAAACTTCTTCCATAAAAAAGTTAAAAATACAATTAATGAATTATTAAAATTTAATATCTATTTAGACGAAAATGATATTGATCTTTCAGTAATCCTTAAAAGAATGAATTTTAGCAACCAATATTTTACTACAATTGACATCCTTAATCAAATATCAGCATTAGAGTTTCCCAACACCTTCTCTGAAAAAGATGGAAAGGAACAATTTCGATTTTCCAAAGAATTGAGTTCAACAGTATTAGAACTTCCTGCAATCACTTTAAAAATAACATCAGCTTTCATTACATTAATGGATGCTTTAAAGCTAAAAGGGTTTCAAGAGATTGAACTTATCGAAAACATATTTGTAGATCTAAAAAAAAGTCTAAAGAAATTTCCAGGAATGGACAATCTTCTCACACAAGTTAATAGAATACATGAACGTGTTCTAACTAAATCTCATGACATTGATAACGCTAAAACATTAATCGAGGAGATCGTGGATGAGATATATCAAATCTTTAAAGAATTCCAAACCAAATTGAATCTAAAAGCCTAATTAAAACAATAAAATTAATATTCTTTCTATACTTTAAAAAAATATTAGCTTTATTCATATCGCGCTAAAACTAAAGATATAAGGTAATCATTATTCCACGACCAGGATTAAGATCCAAAGCTCAAGCTAGGAAGAAAGTAAGAACCCCAGGCAACAGAAATGTTTCTCAATATTGGAGAAGAAAACCCAAAAGAGCACACTGTGCTATTTGTAAAAAACCTATTCAATCTATTCCGCGATTACGACCCTCTGAAATGAGAAAGACTGAAAAAACTGCTAGAAGAGCAAATAGAATGGAAAGTGGAAAGTATTGTGCTAAATGCCTTCAAACAATTATAAAAGAAACTGTCTGGAACCAATAATCTTTTTTTCATTTGATCATATTCTTTTATTTAGATACCAAAATTTCTTTATATGAATAGAACTATTATCAAATTCTCAATTTAAAATAAGAATGATCTTAACTATATCTGGACTTCATGGAACTGGAAAAAGCACAATAGGAAAGCTAGTAGCTGATAAGTTAGGCATCAAATATTATAGTACTGGTCAAGCTTTTAGAGATCTTGCTAAAGAAATGAATTTAACTCTAGAAGAGTTAAGTGAATATGCTGAAAAAAATCCTGGCATCGACGAAAAATTAGATAATAAAATTATAGAAATCGCTCAAAAAGGGGACATAATTATTGACAGTCAACTAAGTGCTTATATTCTTGAATCTATAGCGGATTTCAAAATTTTGTTAACTTGTCCATTAGAGATACGAATTAAGAGAATGGCTCAAAGAGATAAAGAATCTTACGATAAAAAACTAGAAGAAACGAACATAAGAGAGAATTCGGAATTGGTTCGATACAAAAAACTTTATAATATTGACCTTAAAGATGAAATTAAAATAGAAGAACTATACAACTTGATAATAGATACCGAGAATTTGACTGTAGATGAAGTGTTAGAAAAAATTCTTGATGCAATAAAAAAAATAGTTAAGGTTTGATATCCCAAAAATCATAAATAATTTATTCTTGGATAAATTTACTAACTTGCTAAAAATTTTATAATTTGCTGGTATTATCAATTACCAGTAATCATACAAGTAGTTTGGTGACAAATTATATGAGTGTTTATGATATAGGAAGACTCTGTGTCAAGACCATGGGAAGAGAAACAGGGTATTATTGTGTTATCGTTGATATTATTGATAAAAATTATTTATTAATTGACGGATTAAAAGTTAGAAGAAGAAGAGTTAATTTCAAGCACATTGAACCATTAGCAGAAACCATTGAAATCAAAAAAGGAGCTAAACATGAAGATGTTGAAACTGCTATTAAAAAAGCTAAATTAGAAAAGAAGATGAATGAAATCATTTCCATTCCTATTAAATGAATTATATAATTTTCTTCTCAATTTTTTTAAATTTATCTTATTCTTTACATTCTCATCATTATTCTATTATTTTCCATAATAAACTATTAAAATTTTGAATTGTTATAATGAAAGTGTAATAACTAAAATTAGTATTATATTTTTGCAGACATTGCCTAGCCCGGTACGGCGCTGGCTTGGAGCGGAAATATTCCCAGAAAGCCAGTGTGTGAATGCACTCGAGGGTTCGAATCCCTCTGTCTGCGTTTCTTCAATTTAATGATATAAAAAGGGGTAAGGTTAATATTTTTACCAAGATAACTTCAATTAACTTCAAAATTATTCTCTGAGGCTCTCTTTCGAAAATAACTAGACATCAGGAAATTCCAAACTTTTTGCTTTACTAGCACCCATCATTTGACCCATTCCACCTGATGCTTGAGTTTGAAGTTTAAGAATTCTTTGAACTAGCGTATTTATTCCTAAAGAACATAAGAAATACCACGCAGTAAAATTTATCCAAACCGGACCTGCGCTTATAAAACTTCCTATAAGTGGTACGTCATTCGCATGCATAGGACTTAATGCTACATGAGCTCCTCGAAGAATTGTGTTCACAATGCCGAAAATAATAATCATTGGAAGAAAAGTTACACAAGTTGGTTTTAATCGTTGAAGTGCCATTCTCTGCTGCGTTTGCTTCAACATTGCATCTTTACGCTCCCATCTTTTCCGCTGCTTTCTATAACGATCAGGATCAACTTCTGCCAATTCAATAATTTTTTCTTTCTCTTCTTCATGACTTTTAATTTGCTTTTGTTTACGAGCAATCTCTTCTGTATCAACTAATAATTTTGTTAATCCTGCACTTACTAATGCTGTTGTTGTAGCTAGTAGTAACACAAAAATCATCGAACCTGGTGGATTTGAAATCCATTCTTTAAAAGCATTTTCAAAAATTAAAAATATCATATCTATATATGAATTATACTGAAAGCATTTTAAACTTTACAGATGGAATTTTATTTTTATGTAAAAATTATATATTAAAGAGTTGCTGAGAAGAAGGTAAAAGTTAATCCATTCCAAGTAATCCTCTGAGTCCAGGATACTGTGCTGCGGCCATTTCCTTCGCTAGTGTCTCTCCATACTGGTGAATTATGCCAATGCTAATCAGAAGTCCAGTTCCAGAGGTCAATGCACCTAAACTATCTGCAAAAAAACTCAAAAAAGCGATTATTATTCCGTTCAGGATTACAAGAGTTGGAATATATCTCTTCAAAATCCTCTCTAGAATTTTATCAGAGCTTCTAAAACCTGGAACTTGCATTTGAGAGTCAATAATCTGCCCAGCTATATCACGTGGTGCTAAACCACTTACTTCTACCCAAACCCGCCCAAGCATTATGCATAGAAAAATAAATATCGCTAGATAAAAAACAGCTCTAAACGGATCTGATATTAATTGATTAATACCTAAAGGTGGTGTAAGTAGGTATATCAATCCAGATTTGGGTATTAATTGTCCTCCCATTCCACCTCCTGGATCATCTATTCTAAATGTCCCTAGTATATTGACCCAGAAATCGGGGACAAGACCACCATTACTTGCACGGAAACCAGAATCGGGACCTGCTATCAATTGTCCGAAGAAGAGAATATTTGCGTATAATGCATTAACCAATATCACTGGGATATTAGAGACATATAGAAGCTTCATAGGATATTTACCTTTATAACCTCGATAGCCTCTATAAGCTAGAGGAATCTCAACACGAGTCGATTCAAACCAAATGACCACAAATAGAATGATGATAGTTGTAAGGATACCAAGTAATGAGGGGAGTTGTTGCTCATTGAAAATCCTTATAGATACATCTCCTAAATTAGTGTTGGGATCGCCATCAAATAACACTGAAAAAAACGCAATTATAACTCCTCTTGGTAAACCATCTGGTCCATCGATAAAACTAAATGTGTTCCAAAAGATTTGACCAGCAACGCCAGCAGCGATAAATAAAGACACCCCACTCCCAAGGCCCCATCCTTTTTGGAGAACTTCATCTAGTAGGATTATAATAATTCCAGCAAAAAGTAATTGGAAGAAAATAAAAACAGCTCCGTCAATTCCTATTTCGGATATTCTACCAAAAGCACCTCCGAATATATAGGCAGCAGCGTTAAATATTGTTAGAAATATCGCAAGAACTTTTTGAGCTCCACTAAATAATGCTCTATCGTAGGGATCAGCCATATTTACATTGATGATTCTAGATCCCAAAAGTAATTGCATTATAAGCCCTGATGTTACAATCGGACCTATACCTAATTCTGTGAGTGTTCCTCTTTGGCTTGCAAGAATTACCCTAAGCCAATAAAAGTAATCTGTTGATTGTTCAATATCTATCCCATATAGAGGGATGTTTGACATAATCAAGTAGATAATAAGTACAACAGCAGTCCAAATAAATTTTTCTTTAAAAGAAACCTCACGTTGTGGATTTTTGATTTCTGGCATAGCTTTTACAAACGGCGAAAAGAATTTTAAGAATCTGCCAGTCATTTTTTATCAACAACAGGAGTTATATTCAGTAGCTTTTTTTAAGCAAAATTTACTGAGTTTTTCTAAGGTGTTTTTTTAAGTTTCTTTATTTTAAATTGTAATTTAAAAAAAAATTGAATTTTAAAAAAAGTTTTTGATTATTTAGTTCTTACAAATTAGATTAATAAAAAACCTAAGAAGAAATACAACTTCCAAAAAATTTGAAAAAATAAATAGAAAAAAAATATATTGTTTTAATTATTATTTTCGCGGAACTTGAAGAGAACTTAAAAGAGAGAGCCGATTCCTGTGGGCTCTTCTTCTTCCTCTTCTTCTTCTTTTTCCTTCTTTTCTTTCTTTGCTTCCTTCGCTTCACCAGCCGGAGCAGCAGCTACAGGTATTGTACCAACAGATTTAATAATATCCTCGATCTTTGTTCCTTTTAATCCGGCAATTAACTTCGAAATTTCGGTTTTATCAACTTTCGCACCTGCAGCAGTTAATACCTTTTCTACGTTTGTCTCGGTAATTTTTCCTCCAACTTTATGAAGCAATAAAGCGGCATAAATACTTTCCATATTATCTAACCTTTTTTATATTTTTTTATCATAATAATTGTAATATTAATTGAAATTTAAAAAAATCTTCTTTAATTATCCAAACAATCCACCAATACCAACTTCTTCCTCCTCTTCCTCTTCTTCAGCTTCTTTTTCTTCAACTTTAGATTCAGGTTCAGCAGAAACAGGTATTCCTTCTCCAAATATCATCACATCAAGCATATTAGCTTCGGATACGGCTTTTCGAATATATTCTTCAGTCATACTTTCTTCAATAAAGGGCATTTCAAAGAGTATTGCAAGTGCTTCTCTATACCCAGTAGCGATATTTTGTTTGAATTTGTCTAAATCCATATATAGGATATCTTGTGGAATAATTTCTCCATCACTCCAAGCAAAATGAATCTTAATTAATGACTCTATTGGTGCAATATTAAGTTTTTTCAGTACAGCTGCTTGTTTTACAGTTACTAGATCACCAGCTTTATGTGTTCTTGTATCTTCACGAATATGTATTGTATCATTCATTATTCTAGTGGGGAGTTTTAATGTCATATTTAGTTCACTAATAACTTGACCAGTAGGTAGTCCGGTATCTCCTGCAGGTACCCAAATATCTACAGGTGTGATTTCGTTTGGCTTTGCAGGAACCATCCATTCATAATCATGGAAAATCTCTTTTAATTCGATTAGATCAAGGTTTGTGAACACAAGACTGGATTGACCAGGTATATGTGATGCTAATTCATCTAAATTTGCTTTTTTTGACTCTTTTTTGTATTTTTCTATTGCTAGAAGTTGTAAAGATTTTTTAGACATCCGGAATATGGCTTTATCCCTTAGTATTTTACGCATTGATTGAATTTGCAGATCATATATGTGAGCAACTTCTATTACAGCAACATTTTTGTAAGTTTTAAATAATTCAATTAAATTATTTACTTCATCTAATTTCCATTGAGGTATATGTTGTTCTTTAATCAATTTATTACACCTCTATGCTTTTTAGAAAATCTTCAGTTATTTTAACTGGTTTTCCCATTGTAGATTTTAAAAACATTGATTTAAAGTTATTGAACTTATGTGGCATCTGATCTCCAATAAAATTTACAACTGTTTTCATATTTTCAAATAATTTATCAAATTCCATTGATTTCCTACCTATTTTTATGAAAATAATAGGTTGTTTTTTCATTTGAACACGAATCACCTTTTTATATCTATCAAAAGCAACCCTCAAATCATCTGTAGTAGAAATTATTCCATAACCAGTAGGAAAAGGTTTTGGCATTTTACCTAAAGGTCCAAGAAATCTTGCGAGGTAACGAGCGACATCACGCATCATTTTGTCTTCTACAACAAAAAAATCATATTTTTTTGCGAATTTCTTCTTAACTTTTTTTTCTTCATTATTAAGTGTGACCAATCCATCTGAATCAATAGTATCAAGCCCTATCTTTTTTGCTTCAAGTAATATTTCATCGGAAGCGATTACACAAATATTAGGTTTTTCTTTTGAAATTACTTCATTTGCAAGGATAATTTCTTTATCGATTCGATTTTTTGGATCATTGAGATTCACGTCCTTTATATTAATGATTAGGTCAATTGATTCATCAAATTTTCTGACTTTATCTTTAAATCCTTCCTTTTTAATCACTGAAAAATCTATTGCTGCATTTAAAGATCTTCTTAATAATTTATCATCTACTTTCAATTTTATAAGTCACCCCTTATTTTATCATCATAATCTCCATTTTCAATTCTTTTTTGAATTTCTCTCGGATCTTCTCCCTCAACAGTTACTCCAATAGATAATGCAGTTCCTAAAGTTGTTTTAACAGCATTTTTAAAACTTTTGTCTAGAAATGTATCTTTCTTTGCTTCAACAACACTAATGATCTGATCTAGTGTAAGATTACCAATTTTTTTTTCTGAGCACTCTGAACTTCCTTTTTCTACTCCCGCTTCTTTAAGCAATAATGAGGCTGTAGAAGGGGTTTCAATAAATATTTCAAATTGTTTTGTTTCTGGATCACATTCAATTCTGACTGGTACTGTTAATCCTTTAAAAACCATCGTTTGGGCATTGATTTCGTCGACCACATCTTTGATGTGTACATCGAAAATCGAATCGATTTCTGTTTATGCCTGTAGGGCCGACTGCAGGTCCGATGGGCGGTCCACCTGACGCACTCCCACCAGTAACGAGGGCTTTAACAGTTACTTTTCCTTTAGAACTCATATAATTTCACTTTTTCCAATTAATTTAGCTTAGGGAATTTTCTAAAGGTTAAGAACGCAAAATTAAAATCATTATATTTTATTTCAATATCTAATGTATATCGAAACCGCATAATTTGCGTCCTAAGTCCTTTAAAAATTTCCTGAACTTAGTAAATATGAAAATGAATGAAAATTAAAAAGCTTTATTAAAACGAGGATGATTTAAAATCTACAACAAATTCTCCTACCGTAATCGAGATTATGTTTTTCGTATTCTTCTGACAAGAAATTCATTATTGTTTCATAATCAACTTTAACTTTCTCTACAATATCCTCAACTTCAATCCCGGGAGATGAAATCAATTTCAGTATTTCTTCCTTAATTTTTTCACTTATTTCCATTACTATAATAAATTAAAATACGTAATAGTTAAAATAGTTAATTTACAAAATTAATCATTTCTTCCCCAATTTTATAATTTGGTTCTTCAGATCTAGATGCAAACTTAGGTTCTATTATTTTATTCAAATCTTCTATCTTTTTTAGTTTTGAGTTCTGACTCTGTTGTATGAAGATTTCTTTGTATGTTTGCCTTATTTTGCTGTCAATTTTATGTGTTTTGGGAATCGCAATCATTAAAACTTTAGATATTATTTTATCTCTAATCTTCGGTAGTTCATCTTTCCAAACGCCATCCGGCTTGACAATATAATCATAAGAATTTAATATAATAGGAATATCAGAAGAATGATTCTTATCAGTCAAAATAATAGTTTTTATTGGAAAGTTTGCTATTATAGGATAAAAACGGGTGAACCATTCACTATTATCAAATTTAATATCCAAAATAAGCATATCTAGACTCTCTTTTTCTATAACATTAATTGTCTCTTTTGCATTTCTTACAGGATCAATTATTATTATCTCTTCATGAGACTCAAGCATTTCAGAAAGCAATTCTCGCTGAAATGCTGACTGCGAAGTGATTAATACTCTCTTTACCATTTTTGAAATCTTTTTTTTATACTCTAAAGAAGATAATTCAAATTTATATATATGCAGTATAAAAGAAGTTATGATATGGAATAACAAACTAACTATAGATATTAATTCTAATCTTCTAATATAACCTCATTTCTAATTTTACCAATTTTTTCAATGGATGCATCAATAATATCGCCTGGCTGAATTGGCCCAACTCCGCTTGGTGTACCTGTAGCGATGATGTCATCTTTTTCAAGAGTCAAAAAACTTGATATATATTCCATTAATCGTGGAATTTTAAAAATCATATATTT
>SMTZ1_10013456_pt1 | contig 18256 bp, 23 predicted proteins | sample DeeMarSWOR136_30_FD_25667 | JGI IMG/M metagenome (IMG submission 25667)
AGTCCTCAATTGTGCCCTCATCATGCCTTTTATCCCTTACGCCTTCCACGCCAAAAAAGTCAACGAAATTCTGGAAAATCTGGTCAGCAACCTCGCTTTTTTCTTTTCCCTTCAGCTGTGCTATGGCTTCAACTACGGTGGGGATGAAGGAAGGCGTGGTCGGCTTGCCCTTAAATGGACCCCTGAACTGAACCGGTCCATCGGTTTCTGTCAACAGATTCGTTAAGGGTATGCGCCTGATGACTTCTCGGATGCCATTTGGGATGCCATTTGAGAAAACGGATGGCGGTCCCTCGGAGATGTAGTAGCCGCGGTCTACGATTTGAGATATGAGGCTGTGGGGCTGGCTGAACCAGTGGAGGAGAGTTTTTTCGATTTTGTAGGATGGAAGCAGGCTCACGATTTGGCTGGTTGTTCCGCGAGAATGGATTATCACTGGTAGAGATGTTTTCTCAGCCGCGGAAAGCATCTTATGGAAGACTTGCATCTGGGCTTCTGTGGGCTCTCCGCTTCCCGAGTAACTGGAATCTAACCCTATCTCCCCAACAGCCACCACTCTTTGCCTGTTTTCTCTATTCTCGAAAATCAAATTAATCGTGTCTTCAACTTCGTTTGGATTTAGCTGCTTGGTGTTCCAAGGATGAATCCCCAGAGCAGCATACACATGATCAGGGTGCTCCTCAGCTAAACGAAGGCTTCGGCGACTTGATTCCAGGTCCATGGAATTGGCGACCAAAGCAAAAACGTTTAATCGTTTAGCGTCTTCCACGATTTCTCCAATGTTCTGTGCGTATTTGCTGTCTGCAAGGTGAATGTGAGCGTCAGCGAATCTCATGGTGAACCCTGTTCTTTTAGTCATTGACAGGTTTTGCTGGAGCTAAAAACTTTTCTGCTAGTTCAGTTCAGCCACTAGTCTCTTCAGAGTTGCCTCTACTTGTAGGATATGCTTCAAGGTTTCCTCTGAGCCCTCAAAATTCCTAGTTGTCTCTTGGCACTGCTTCAGAACATTCTGGAAGGCTCTTCGGCAACTAAATCTCTCCAAGCGCTCACCTGTTCTGTCGGTTCTGCTGAAGAGGCTTAAAAGACAAGCGATTCAACGAACAACTGTGTCCGTAACAGACCCAAGTGAAAGTAAAAGTGGCAAACCCGCTTCTATACAGTAACGTTACCAAAAAGGTCGCAAAGAAAATTTGGGTGAAGATTCGCTGAATGAGGGGAGTTATTCAGCGGTTGTCTCAAACTCGATGGTTACCGGTATGTTGTCCTTGAAGATGGATACAACCGGGCAGTTTGCTTCTGTTCTTCTCCACACAGCGTTAAGTTTTTGTTCTCTTTCTTTTGAAGTTACTTTGACTTGCAGGTTTACACCATTTAGTTTAGGCGAGTCAGCGGGCTTATCCGCCTCTGCTACAACCTCCATTTTGCTGATTTCCACGTTGCTTTTCTTGGCAACGTCAGCGAATATTGTTACTGCGCAGTCAGCCAGAGCCATAATCGCCAACTCTAGTGCTGATGGCCCTGTGTTGTCTCCTCCTTTTGCGGTTCCTAGGTCCAAGACTACGCTGTGACCTCTCGTGTTATCCGCGATTGTCTGGACGTTTTCAACCAATTTTGCGGTTGCTTTAATTGTGGGCATATTTTTTCACCAATAGTTCTAGTAATCTGTTTTTTGCGTTTAAATATCTGTTGTTAAATAAATAAACAGTAACGGCCAAAGGTTGGCTAACGTTTTGTTCGCCTTTCTCTAAGATTAGAAATGAAAAAACTTGTTTTCATTGAAAGAGGGCTTATAGAAAAAGAGAGAATGATGGGGTACCCTTCTATTCTACGTGTACCCTGAAGAGGTCTATGTCTTCCGCCATCTCTCTGGTGCTCTTCAAGAATTCTCTGGTTGCCCGCTCCACGTCCTTGGATTGCGTTATGTATCGTCCGACAATGATGATATCTGCGCCGTTTGCCAACGCTTCAGGTGCTGTTTCAGGAGTTACTCCGCCAGCAACGGCTACCAGAAACTTCTTGCCAGGGAACGTCTTCCGCATCTCCTTGATTAGGTCCCAGCGCGTTTTGCCTGTTTTCTCCGCATCTATGGCTCGATGCAGAATCGCTATGTCGGGTAACTGTTCGAGGGACTGAAGCTTGCCGACAGGATCGTCGACGTTCATCATGTCCATTACTGCGTAGATTCCCAGCCTTTTTGCTTCTTCGATGAATTTGTCGATGGTTTCTGGGGTTGCTAAACCCGCGACTACAACAGCGTCGGCTGTTTCATCGAAGGCCATGTCAACTTCGACTTTTCCGACATCCAGTGTCTTCAAATCGGCTACGATGAACATGTCCTTGGCTACGTTCCTCAGGTCTCGGATGACGTTTACGCCATACTTCTTCAGCAGTGGTGTGCCCACTTCAAGTATGATTCTGTCGCTTTCCGGCAGTTCGCTTATGATTTTCTTTACGCTTTCTAAGCTGGGAATGTCTAGTGCTATCTGCAGGTAGGGTGGTCTCCACAGTCTGGGAACTTTGAAGCCCATTATCGGATGCTTTGCCCTGTCTTTGTCATACATGATTTTCTTCAGCGGAGGATAGTTCTCTAAGGCTCTCTTCAACGCCAGTTTTGTGGCTCCATAATTGTAATGGTAGATGCTGCGGTAATCCTTGGCCTGCGGATGAATAAAGACGCTGCATATGATCACCCACTCGTCAACCTTATCCTCAGGAATAATCCCCTCCTCAACAGCGTCGGCGACAGCCTTGGCAACGGCTGCTTGAGCAGGACCAAAAATTTTTCCTGTCTGCTCCATGTTCTTCACGGTGACCTTGGGCACAAGAAGAGTGTGCGGTTTAGGTGGAAGATTCGGTCTGATAACTGCCAGAAGTGGAGTGTGACCAGCAGACAGGTTTGACAAGCCGTTGGCGAAAGCCTCCCCGATGGGTCCCGCCTTGTCTCCAATCAGCAAATCCACGTGGGCAACTTCTGTTCCCTCACCCATCAGAGCTTCGCCGATCAGGTAAGTGTGTTCTTTGCGCTTCACGGCTTCTTCGAAAAGCAGTTTTCTCTCATCTGCATCCGAAAAGTCAACATCGAACTCTCTCATCCACTGATACAGGGTGTCGCGGTGAATCCCCAAAACCTCTGCTGTACCCTTAATTGTCGGTTTTGTCGAGCCGCTCCCCCGAGACTTTCTTAGTTTTCTTTCTTCTTTCTTGGCTGTTGCCAGTAACTTGACGAATTCCTCTTTTGTTTCCGGTTTCTTACCGTCATAACCCGACACAACACCACACCTGATGAGAGGATGTCATCAACCACCTATAAAAATGTGTCGGACTAAAATCAGGGTTCTTTAATGAATCCGACATTCTATTGTGGCAAATCTTTTTCAAAAAGAATTTTTCCGACAGATTTCTTTTGACTTTCATCACTCGCCAACTCTCGGGAATCTGTTCGTGGTGGCGAGGCCAGAAATATTGGACCATTTTTGTCTTTTTTGTTTGTACACTTTAGGCATTTTTTCACTCATTGAACTGTGGCGTTCACTCTTCGAAATAGCAATTAAAGAGTAAAATATTGTCTTTCTTGGATTTTCTGAAAAAATATTGTTTTCAACATAGCACTGTTATTAGGCTCCTAATATGCTCGGTGATTTGGATAGCAAATCATGTTCTTGCTTGGAAAAACAGAAAAAACACTGTTTTCAACAATGAACCTCTATTAGGTTCCCAATATGATTGTTGCGTTTTGGGTTAAAAGTTAAAGAAAATTCGCACCATGTGGTTTGAATAAGTTTTTACGCAAGTATTTCCCTCTATCTGAAAGGCGCTGTGGAATGGTGACGGGTCTCAGCTTTTCCTCTTTGGCATGTTGCGAGGTTTAGGGTTTGGTCTACGACAAAGAAAGCGAAGTGTTCAGCATTCAGACAATCAATCTAACCAAAAGATTTGCCAAAAAGAAGCACAGGGGCATCTTCGGTTTTCTTCGAAAAAACCAATCGAAGAACAAACATAAAGAAAAGAATGATGTCACGGTAGCCTTGGACAAAGTCAACCTCGAAATCCGGCCCGGAGAACTGTTCGGACTTCTTGGACCGAACGGCTCTGGAAAAACTACAACAATCAAATGCTTATCCACAATCCTGATTCCAGACGAAGGCACGGCCATCGTGAACGGTTTTGATATCCAAAAAGAAACATCCATGGTCCGAGCAAGTCTGGGACTGGTTGTGGGCGGTGAGAGAACATTATACTGGAAGCTTACCGCCAGAGACAATCTCATGTACTTCGCTTCGTTGTATAAGATGCAGAGAAGGCACGCGAAAAAAAGAGTTGAAGAACTCCTAGAAACTTTGGAACTGGCTGATCGAGCTGACGAGAGACTTGAAGACTACAGCACAGGCATGAGACAGAAAGTTGCCATAGCCCGAGCCCTGCTGCATGACCCGCCGATTCTGCTTTTGGATGAGCCCACCTTAGGTTTGGACCCAAGTTTTTCGAGGCAGATTCGCAGACAGATACGAGAACTTTCAGAGAAGCAGGGAAAAACGGTTCTTCTGACCACCCATTACATGGATGAGGCTGACCAGCTGTGCGATCGGGTGGCATTCATAAACAACGGCAGAATTGTCGCAGTTGACACCCCAAACCGGCTCAAGGCAATGGTGAAAGAGAAGGAGCTTGTGGAAGTGGCTGTTTACCGTCCACCAGCAGACATTGAAGAGCATATCCGTTCCCTGTTACCCGACGCAGAGGTTGTCAAGCTTGTTCCCGGAGATGAGGATAAAGGAAATCCTTCGAGAATCAAAATAATTGGGCGAACTGCGGAAGAGCATGTGGGAACAATCATTGATGCGCTCAGACAGAAGAACGTTCGCATTGGCAGCTTAAACGTTGGTGTGCCTACGCTAGAAGATGTTTTCATCAAGTTAACTGGCGAAAAACTCACGGAGGGAGGAATGCGGTAGGTGAATGAAAGCGCCTATCAGCAGTCTACTTTACGTAGCAATCTCTTTGTTGTCTGGAATGAGATTGTTAAAAACATTAAGACGCTGCTGGCATATCCGACCATCATCGTTTTCTGGGCAATATTTCCGATTTTCTGGTTCATTCCCTTTATTCTTCAGGGGCAAGCCTTTGTGGGAGGGTTAGAGAGCGCGAGTTTTGCGGAAATCACTGGCAGCGGAGAATATGTTCCCTTCATTGTGATAGGTGCCGTTCTCAACAGTTACGTGAACACTCTGCTTTATGGCATGGGAGAAAACATAAGAAAAGAAGCATACCAAGGAACACTGGATTACGTGCTCGCGGCTCCATGTAACAAGGCTTATGTGCTAATCGGAAAAGCCATAAGCGAAAGCCTCTCCAGCACAATGTTCGCGGTTAGCCAACTCACCCTCTCTGTACTCCTCTTCGGAATGAGCATAACTTTGGGGGTGATGGTTCCGGTGTTCTTCGTGATTGTTCTGTTGATACTGGGATTGTATGGCATGGCCCTCATCATGGCTGCATTCTCTCTGATGTACAAGCAATCCTACGACCTCTCGGAGAGCATAGGATACATTTTTTACGTTTTTGCTCCTGTACGCTACCCCATTGAGAGCCTGCCAACTTGGGCTCAAATCTTCGGCAAACTCATACCACTTACTTATGCCCTGATTATTGTGAGGAGCTTCATGCTTCTGGGAACGGACCTCTCAGCCGTTTACTTGGAGGTTCTCGCGCTCTTAGCTATCGATGTTGTCTTGTTGCTTGCTGGCTTCTATCTGTTCAGTTGGATGGAGGAGAAAACGAAAAAGTCTGGAACCATAAGCCACCACTAAGGAGAAAATCAGATTGGATAAAAGCAATAAAGAACACAGGTTGCGGGAAGTCAAATGTCCGACGGGGTTCAACTGGAGCAATCTGAAGGCTGAACTGAGGGCTGTCTGGGAATGTAACATCAAAGACTGGAAAATCGAGTTTGCCTACCCAGTGAGTTTCATCCGCCAGCTGATTTCTCCCCTCGTCTTCCTGCTGCCATTCCTACTCTACGGTCTTGTCTTGGTTGGAGGAGAATACAGCGAGAGTTTGGCGCAGCTGGTTGGAACAGGAGATGTGGTTGCATTCATCTTCACCGGGTACATGTTGATGGGTTTCATTGGAACAGCGGTTTGGGCGATGGGGTTCAGCATAAGGAGAGAGAGCTGGTTTGGGACATTAGAGGCAATTTATGTTACGCCTACCAGCCGCTTGGTTCAGGTGTTAGGGATGGCGTTACACAGCACAGTTCACCAAACTTTGGGCACAATTATCCAGTTAATTGTCATATACCTCACATTCGGTTTAGCCTTGAAGGTCGAGGGAATCTTGCCTGCTCTGGGGATTTTTGCTCTCATGATGCTTGCCCTATACGGTTTTGGTATAGTAATCTCAGCTTTAGGTTTGATTTTGAAGGAGGGGTGGATGGTCTCCGATAGCCTCTACAGCATCATGATGATTCTTTCTCCTGTTGCTTACCCGCTAATTGTGCTTCCCACCGTGGCTCAAAAGGCAAGCGCCCTATTTCCAACCGCACCGGCTTTGATTGGAATGCGAAGTTTTCTGATAGAGAATTATCATGCAGAGGCTTTTGGCAACGTTTTCCTGCATCTCTTAGCCTTGGGCGCAGTCTGGATTCTTTTCGGCGTGGTCGTGTTTCGTTTAACTGACGTTTATGTGCGAAAGAGGGGCATGCTCAAAAAATTCTAGACAAGTTAATTGTAGATAACGACAAACGGCGGCACTTAGATGATATATGTTTGCAGCAAGATGGATGGAGTTTGGTATGTTGCCGCGGTACAGGATGACCAAATTTTTGCCACAACCTTTTCTTTTGAAGAACCAGATTTGAGGCGGCTACGGCGGTGGAGAGCAGCTTAAGCTGGAGATTCTTCGGAGGGAAGAGAGAGGCTACGAAGAGTCAAGGGGGCTGAAAGTGGAGGGCAGAGAACTGGCTCTGTTTCCAGCAGAATGGATTAAACAAAGAGATAAAGTCTAGCAAAAAAGGAGGAAGGGCGGTTATCCTCTTATTGCTCCGCCTATTGCTCCGCCAATTAGGGCTATGATGGCACCGACTAAACTAAGCAGGACTACTATAATGCTGAGACCGAAACCCACCAAGAAACCTAGGGCTCCCAGAAATGCTGTCCCCAAAACCATCAAGACAGCAGCTATTATCAGTGCACCCATTATGCCGGAAAGAAATCCTGCTCTTGCACCACGACCTGCACCACCTCGAGCTATCAAACCGGCAACAAGACCAGCAATAAAGGAACCAATAACGGGAATCCAGCCAAGCACTAACATAGTAACAAATCCGAGGAAAACCGCAAGACCAATACTACCTTGGCGACCCAAAAAGTTCACCAGTCCAATGTTGAAGCTCTAAACTTAAAAGCATTATCGCCAAAAGGTGAGTAAGTATATCAAAAAAAGGAAAGTCAAAGCTCATATACAGCAAGCATTTAGAATCCTTATTGAGGAAGAAAGAATGGTGAGGCGCGGGCTCTTTGTGGGAAGATTTCAGCCCTTTCATAAAGGGCATCTGGAAGTCTTAAAGAAAATTTTGAAAGAGGTTGATGAGCTAGTCATAATCGTGGGCAGCTCCCAGTACAGCCACAGGCTCGACAACCCCTTTACCGCCGGCGAACGCATCACCATGATACGAAAAGCCATACAGGAAGAGGGAATCCAGTTGTCGAGAACCTGGATTATACCGGTGCCGGACGTTCATCAACACGCATTGTGGGTCGCCCAGATTGCTGGTTACTCCCCAAAATTTGATTTAGTCTACGCCAACGAGCCGTTAACTCGTCGCCTTTTCATGGAAGCTGGGTTCAGAGTCGAGTCGATGCCTTTCATAAAGCGGGAGGTTTACTTGGCTACGGAAATCCGGAAACGCATGCTAGCTGGAGAGAACTGGAAGGAACTTGTGCCAAGCAGCGTTGCCAAATTCATAGAAGAGATTGATGGTGACGTGAGGCTTCGGCAACTGAACAAAACCGACACTGTTAACTGAATCAGTCCAGTTGCGGCGTTGCTTCCTTTTTTGAAATGAATGAGGTATAGAGATATCTTGCTCCCAGTGCGATCAGCCAGCCGCTGACAACAAAAACGGTTGCAGGAAAATCCTGTATAACCAAGTTCAGCATAAATGTTTGAAAAACAAAAAAGACGAGCGCCATTGTAGCTATGGATGCAATCCCAAACTTTCTCCCATATTTTCGTGTGCTTTGGATGCCGAGCTTCGTGTGCTTTGGATGCCGAGCAGCCCCAGAAAGAAGATGTCTCCCAACCCAAGAAACGTGTAACTGCCAGTGAACGGGATTGTTGGCAGCAGAACGCCCACCGGCAATCCCAGTTCAAGAGCCTTTTGCGCCGAAGCCACTGTAAATCGTGTGACCAACACTTGGATGATGTCGATGATGGTCAGCAAGGAGACGAAGCCTATCGTTGTTTTCCACGTGAATAGGCTTCCCATATAAACTGAGACGCTGATGCCGAATACTATGGCGAAGAAGTTGAAGAGGTAAATGTTCCAGAAATAGAGAAACGACAAAATGAACAGGACAGGCGGCACCACTGCCAGATACCATTTTGGCGCCATCAGGTAAGTGAAAAGGAACAGAACCACAACGTAAGCGAAGGAGAAGAGAGCCAGAATAGACTGTTCTGGAATAAACACTATCACCGTCACCATTGCAGCTATTGCCGCCACCAACAAGATTGTGTGCTCTAGACGGAGTTCCTGTCCGCCTAAGAGCTGACTAACTTTCCGGTCTAATCTGGAGTAAAGAAAGACGACGGTCACTCCGACCAGAAACAGAACTGACGGAAGAAAAACATCAACTATCATGACCGCAAATATGGAAGCTCATCAACATTTACCTTACGGTCAACCAGAAACAGAGACAAAGCCAAGGTATGCATATATACGGCGGGGTGTTTGCTTTTGAGGATGGTTCAGGAATGAGAAGACGGTCTACACTGACGCCGACAACGTTTCTGGTAGCCGTGAACATACTGGTTTACGTTTACACTTCGGTGGTGGGCGGAAATTTCATCCGAACAGAATACGGTGTCCTCCTCCAGTTTGGGCAAGCTAACAGCAACGTATTGAGTGGCAGTTACTGGCAGCTGCTAACATCAATCTTCGTTCACGTGGACATAACTCACATTGCATTGAACATGCTGTTCCTGATTATATTCGGTTTGAGAGCCGAAGAACTCTTCACCACAGAAGAATACTTTTTTGTTTACATGTTCTCAGGACTCGCAGGCAGCCTGCTGACACTCTTCTTAATGGCGCCAAACACGGTTTCCGCTGGGGCTTCAGGGGCAATATTCGGAATGTACGGCGCAGGCATCATATACACGCGAAAAACATTCGGTCAATCCATCATAGGCGCAGGCGTTAACGTGGTTGCCCACTTCGGCGGACTCGCAGCTGGGCTGATAATCGGATACGCCTTGGCAAAGTCCCGCAGAGACATGTTCTGGATAGAAGACTATTGACGAAAAAGTTTGGTTAGCTGGAGACCTCCCCAGAGACATGAAATGCTTCTCCAACCTTTGCCTTGAAAGTTGCTGAGGCACTTCTCTGGTTAACGGCTACTTCAAGAAAGTTGCTGCTGCCGATTAACGCCAAGAGGGTGCCAGCTGGAACTTCGCCGTAGGCTGAACAGAACCGCATGCTCAAGGTTTTGTTGCCAAGCCTAACAAGAAGAGAACATCCTTTACGAAAGCCCATTTGCTCTAGCTCTTCTGATGTAATGTTGCTGATGATATTGCCGAAATCGTCTATGTGAAGAATCTCTCCCCGCAGTTTCCCATTTCTCTGGTGCGGTTTCGCGAATTCGGGAAAAACGTAATTGCGTATTGCTGGCCCAAAATCGGATGGCTTATTACCTCGCGTTAGATGTGCGGCAGCTGGGGCGAAGATGTCTCTTCCGTGAAAAGTTTTCGATACGTCTGACAGCATGTATTTTGGGTTGTCTATCGTGTAAACGTTTGTTATGTGTTCTTTGTGGGCAGCCAGCATGAGGAGCCCGTTGTCGGGTCCAACGTAGAGGCTGCGGCTGGTTTCTGCGATTATGGGGCGCCTTTTTGTTCCGACGCCGGGGTCTACAACCGCCACATGGACTGTGTTTGGGGGAAAGTAGGGGGCTGCTGAAGCGAGGATGTAGGCACCCATGCGGATGTCGAACTTTTCAATTTCATGAGTAATGTCCACGATGCGGGCTCGGGGGTTGATGGAGAGGATTACGGCTTTCATCTCCGCCACGTAAGGGTCCTTACTGCCGAAATCGGAGAGCAAAGATATTATAGACATGGAACCCGCCATCATTCAGATGATGAATTGCCATATTTAATAACTGTTCTCAGGAAACCAGCATCATGAGGTAAGAAGAGTGAAGTCGGGTGAAGTGGTCTCCCTGAAAGCGCTCCGGGAAAGAAAACACCGCAAAATTCTATGTTACCCAAGATGCGAACAGGAAGAGTTGGAGAGACGCCTCAAGGAGCTGGAGAGGCTTGGAGTGCATGCTCTGGAGTTCACAGGAGAGAAGAGCGTTTTTGATGTGCCGGTTCTGGGGAAAGGCTGCGTGGGCATCGTTGTCGTAGCCTACACCTCTTCGGGGAGAGCAGCTTTGAAGATTCGCAGAGTTGACGCTGACAGGAAGGGAATGTTCCATGAAGGGGAGATGCTGAAAAGAGCGAACGCCGTAGATGTTGGACCAAAACTGCTGGAAATCAGCGAAAACTTTCTTCTCATGGAGCTAATTGAAGGAAACCACTTTCCAGAATGGCTCAAATCTTTGGGAGAAGGGGAGGGTCAGTCGCGTGTTCGCTTGGTTCTAAAAGACGTTTTGGAGCAGTGCCACAGGCTTGATGAGGCTGGATTAGACCATGGAGAACTGAGCAACGCGCCGAAACACATCCTCGTCGACGCCGATGACCGCCCTTACCTGATGGATTTTGAGACCGCTAGCATAAACCGCAGAGTATCGAATGTCACCTCAGTCTGCCAGTACCTCTTGTTGGGAAGCCAGATTGCAGAGAAAGTGAAGGAGAAGCTGGGGAAAGTTGACGAAAAACAGCTGATACAGAAGCTGCGAAGCTACAAGCGGGAACGTACAAGAGAAAACTTTGAAGAACTTGCGAAAATTGTTGTAACAGAAAAAGCATGAGATGAGAATTGCTGTTTGTGGAAAGCTAGGTTTCTCCGAAAACCAGGCGGTCAGTAACTAAGCAGACGGCGTGGAAGACTTCGTCGGGATTCAGCTCGTCTGTGGCGAGGACAAGGTTGAAGGGTGAAAGGTCGTTTCCTAAATCGAACCCGTAGAGGCTCTTGTATATTCGCCTAGTTTGCTCATCTTTTTCGGTTAGGGCTTTCACCGCCTCTTCGATGCTGATTGAGTCTCGATTCGTCACCCGTTTGGCTCTAACCTGAGGCGAAGCCTCCAGCCACACCTTGAATCCCCCCTTCAGGAGCCAAGGCATGGTCCAGCTGTCAAGAACAACGTTGCCTTGCTCCGCCAGCTCCAGCAACTTTTCATCAATTCTCCTGTCGAAGGCAAGGTCATCCATCCTCTGCTGAAGAAACCTTAGTCCCTCAGCGGTTTCCCACCACCCAGTTACGTCAGAATTGTATCCCTCTTCTTGGGCTAGGATTTTCAAAGCGTTTCCGCCAGAAAGGTAATCAAGTCCATACTTGTCGGCTAGTCTTTTCGCCACTGTGCTCTTTCCGGAACCCGTCATTCCGCTAACGCAGATTACAACCTTTTTCTTCTCTTCTTCACCACGGTTTTTCACAGTCAGACAGCCGCCATTTCAGGTTAAAGATTTGCTTCGGGCTCGCCTAGAAGGTCCTAGCGTCTAATCGGTTCCTCCCGTCAAGCCGAAGATGCGAGAGAACAGGGTTGAGAATAGAATGGAGCATATGAAATACCAGGAGAACAGGTTCAGCGGCATTACGCCATTCAACCATGGGAGGTAGGCTACAGGGTCGGGTCCAATGAATGGGCTCTCAAACAATCTGAAAACGAGAAGGTTCCCAGTTAGCAAAGCCCAAACGATGAAAAAAACAGCCATAGTAATGGGGAACACTCTCATCTGTTTAGAGGATAAGGCGAGGGCTTGAGATTGAAGCTGAAGAAGCTGTTTTTCTTGCTTCTGAGCCTTCCTGAGCAGTTTTTTGTCTCCTTCGCTCTTCGCCGTCTTCATATTTTCGTTTTTCTCTTTAGTTAAAGCAGCGATCTTTTGTTGCAGTTTCCTGACTTTTTCGCGGTGCTCCTTAGGCACGAACTTGATGTTGATTAATGAGGATAGGAAGGACATGGCTAAGGAAACAAAGAGAACAACTATTGTCACAATGGGGGGTTGCGCCAAGAAGGAACTCATCATCTGCTCCTCCCATAGGCTTCAGTTTCTTTTGTATGAAAATGTTTTCCAGTCTCGGCTACTCCTGCGGTGTTGACTGTTCTGCTCAAAGTTTATCCTCCTAATACACGACCTAGGGCTGGATACATCTCGGCAACCTGCTCCTGCACAAGTAGTTGATAATACTGATATAAGATACCTACTGCAAGCAGGACACCCATACCTGTTCCGACCCAATTATCGCGCCCCCGAGGATTGTAACCACCGGTATGTAACGTTTAAGAATCATTTCTATGGACCTGCCTGACCTGCGGAAACCTGGAATCTGCATGCCCGAGTCAACAAGCTGTTTTGCGACAGTGCCGGGTCCTAAGCCTCCCACTTCCAGCCATGTTAACGAAAAGATTACGGCAAAGGTAACCATGACGCCTACGAAAACCAAGGCTCTCACCGGATCGGCTATAACCTCTCCTAAACCGTTGGGGGAAGTCACGTAATATGCAAGACCTCCGGTTAGGGTTGTCCCATCCTCCCCTCCGAAGGTGCCCAAAAGGTTGACCCAGAAGTTGCTCCGTCCAAAATGGCTCGTCAGGATCTGGGCGAAGACGTAGACGTTGGCGAAGAGGGCGGAAGCAAAGATTACAGGCAAGTTTGAGACGTAGAGAAGTTTGATGGGATATTTGCCTCTGAATCCTCGGTAGTTGGCGTGGGAGATGGGAAGTTCAACTCTGACTCCTTCCATGTAGATTACTATGATGAAGACAATGACTGTGGTTATGAAACCTAGCATAGTGGGTTCATTCGTAAGAACGCGAACACCTTCTTCTGTTGTGCCGTATCTGAAAAAGGCGTTTGCCAAAGGTTCGCCGTTAATAATTGTTTCAGCAAGGGCGATAAATGCTCCCTGATGCTTTCCGTCACTCATAGGTCCCCAAGGAGCAAAGCTGGAAAGCATAATGCGTTGCGCTACTCCAGCCAAGATGAAGAGGCTGATTCCGCTTCCGATTCCCCAACCTTTCTGTAACATTTCGTCCAAGAGTATCAGCACTACACCAGCGCATAGAACCCGCTTATGATGTAGGCTGTAGCCTGAACTCCGGTGAGAACTATGGAAAAGACCTTTGCGGCTGCGGTGAAGAGAGCCCGATCTTCTGAGTTGCCTAAATCAGCACTTACGATGCTGGCGCCAATAAGCAGCTGCAGAATAAGGCCGCCAGTTACTATGGGACCTATTCCAAGTTCTGTGAGGGTTCCCCTGTTTGAAGCGAAGATTATTCTGAGGCTTTCGTATTGCCATCCTTCACCTCCGATATTGAAGAGAGATATTTCGCTCATAACCAGATAGATTATTAGTGCCATTGCTGTCCAGAAAAGCTTCTCGTTGAAGCTCACTTTTCGAGTCGGTGAGTTTACTTCAGGCAGGAACCTAGATAGCGGTCCGAACAGTGAAAGAAATCGGCCAGCCATGATCTTTTCGCCTTCACTTTTGATTTTAGGATTTTATAAGTTGATTGGTTAAGTTGCGTATGTTGAACGCAAATATAAACACTTGGTCAAGTAGACGGAGAACAACATCGGCGTTTACTCTTTCTCTTTGAGGATTTCTCCGCCCGCCTCTTCCAATTTCCTAGAGGCAGCCTCTGAATATGACGCGACCTTAACCAGCAGAGGCTTGCTTATTTCGCCAGTTCCCAAAAGCTTGTCGTAGCCAAGGCTTTCCAAATCCAAGAAAATCTTCTTCTCTTTTCTCTCCAGCTTTTTCTCGGAATCCAGTTTGTCAACAAGGTCATCCAATTTTCCCACGTTGATGATGCTGACCTTTTTTCCGAGGGTTCTGGTGGACACGAAGCCCTTCTTTTTCCAGTAATCGGGGTCATATCTTAGCACGTATGTCCATTTGTGTTTGTCGAATCCTGCTTTTCCATGCCCTCCCCGTCCTCCTCCCCCACTTCTATGTTGCCCTATCTGACCGTATCCATGGGTTCTGGATCCACGCTGTTTTCTAACTTTCCTATCTTTATGGGGCAAACGTCAAACCTCACTTCTTCAAAGATATTCTATCAACTCTAAATTGCTTCTCTACTTTTTTCACTTTAATTTCTAACACTCCATTCTTGTATGACGCCCGCGCTGACTTCGGATTCACCCTAGCTGGAAGCTTCAATTCATCATACCACTCAAAGTCAGCAGCATCAACAGAAAAAGTCAAAGCATCCCTAGTTATGCGAAGGTCAATGTCATCTTTATCGACCCCCGGGAGCGCCACTAAAACAACCACCGTCTCTCCCTCCTCGATGATGTCGACTAGAGGCTCCGGCTCGTCACTGACCTCGGCTTCAGCTTCCTGTGGTTGACGGCTGTCAAATTCTCGAATACTCGGCTTTCCGTCAGAACCGACTTTTACGGAAAAATCTTTGGAACGGTTACGTTTTGTCGGTGTGTCTTTGGAGGTGTTGTCAAGGGCTTTCTGCATGGTTTCATCTATCAGGTCCCCTAGCCTTTCCAGCTCGTCGTAGATGTCATTAAACCAAGGGTCTTTCTTTTTTCTTCGTTTCCACCAAGGGTCGCTCACGGAAATTCCTTCCTCAACTGAGAGTGTGCTGACAAGGTGACTTTAAAGATTATCGCTTGGGTCGGCTACACCATTCGCTTCAGGAGTTCGTTGATTGCGTCTCCTCTATATCCGAGTTCCCCACCAGCAGCATAGCTTCGTTTAATTTTCCCTTTGAAGCCTTTTTTTGGTGGGTGAAGACGGAACACAGGTTTCACTTTGGGAAGACTGCTGCACTCCACTTCCGCTTTGAATATTGCTTCAGCTAGGTCATCCAACGATTTGTAGCCCAACTCTTTGGCGTATTCGTCAGTCAATTTTTTGTCCCCCACAAGTCTTCCCCTCTTCTTCAAAAGAAGTGCTATATTCTCTTGGGAGACCTCACCCCAAGTCAAGTAATCCTTACTTTTCCGCAACATGCCATTGTAGGCTGGGCGGTCGTCAACCAATGTGGCGTGACAGTTTCTGTTCAGCCGCAGCATACTCAACGTATCCTTGACTTCCTGAGAAATGTCACTCATACCGCGAACCCGAACTGCCACCAAACATTTCCTCTGTTCCGCCACTTTAGCTCACCCAATCCTTCGGTGTGACCAGCAGGTAGGTTTTTTTAAGAGCATCAAAGACGGCAAAAGCGAAGGAGGGAACAGTTCTTGTGGAGCCGTAGCTTTTCGTCCAGCAATCCTTTACGCCAGCCAATCCTAGGATAACCTTGGCTGCCTCGCTTGCAACAATACCTAGACCTCTCGGTCCAGGAATCAGGACAATTTCAACGCCGCCACACTCGCCTCGAACTTGGAACGGCATAGAGTGGTGTTTTCCGCATCCGCATTCCCATGATCCGCAGCCTCGGCGGACAGGGGTTATGTTTAGGCGTGCGTCCACAGCAGCTTTCTCTATGGCGGAGCGCACCTGCCTTGCTTTTCCTGAACCCAAACCTACATAACCGTCGCGGTTTCCCACAACCACGATAGCCCGGAACTGGGATTTTTCTCCAGCGTCCGTTTGCTTCTGCACTAAACCTATGTTTATAACTTCCTCCTGAAGATCGGGGAGAAGAACATCCACTATCTCGGGTTCCCTTATCTTGAGTCCTTCCATGAACAACTCTTCTATGGAGGAGATTTGTCTCTCAAGAATCATTTTTCCCAGTTTTGTGCGGGGCACCCAATTTTCAAACTTGTCGTTGCTGGAGCTCATGTTTCTTTCCTCTGTGTTTTCACCTTTTTCTCAAACGACGACTTGATCTTGTCTTTCACCGCAGAAAAACGTTCAGGTATCTCTTCTGGTCGTAATCCTTTTGAAAGATATTCTGAGAACCTCTGCTTGTAGACATCAGGTTCTGAAGCCAACTGACTTGCATAGTCCGCGATGTGTTTTCCGCTTATTCTATCTTCGTCGGAAAGTATGTCTTCACTGTGGGGAACCTCAACTCCAGCGTCGACGACTCCTTTTAAGGCGGCAAAAATTCGCGTTCCCTTAGAGGGAATATGCAAACCCACATCCAAGAAGGCTTTGTCTACACCATTAGCCGCTGCCTTGAAACCGCAAAGGAGGCCAGTTAGATAGGCGGATGGAACGTTTCCGCAGCTGCCCAGCCAACCATAGGTTTTCGCCAATTCACGTGAATGAGCCGAAACAACAACCCTGTCTCCTACGGCTTCAGCTTCGATTACCTGAACAACCGCATGATTCAGAGAGAGCCGAATTACTAGACGAGGCACGCCGGACAGAACGAGGGCTCTACGGGATCGATAATTTGTTTTGCCTTCTCTTCTTCTGCGGAAAGGAACTCGGTATCGTGGTCCAGTTGCCATTATCGTCTCCTCCACAAACCATGGGTTCGGATGTAACGCTCTAAATCAGCCGTCGACTCGAAGACCCCGCTTTCTGACATGTCATAGAGTTTGCGGTAAACAGTTTCCGTGATGGTGCGGCTGTCCTTCAATTCGCGTAATCTCTTCCTTAAGGGTCTGATCTGGTTCATCCAAGCCTGCTTCTTGGAGATTTTTGCCCGAGCAGAACCGCTTTTTCCTCCCGGTCCTCTCCTTAACCCTTTCTTCCTCTTTTCTTTCAAAACTCTGGCTCGAGCACGGCTAACTCCTTTCTCGGGAAGGGCTATGACAACTTTTTCGTGAATCAACTTCCTGATCTCTTCTCGGGTAATGGCTGCCTCAACGTAATCTATCCTTTCCGGGTCTATCCAAACTCTGCCTTCACCGACCTTCAAGATTTCGGCAGCTAACCGTCGCTGACTTTTCAGACTCAACTTTACTTCTCTCCCTCAGACAGGCTTTCTGCCTCTTCTGTTTCCTCTAGCTCTTCACCTTCCTTGAACTCTTCAGGCTCTCGAGCCGCTCTTGGATTTAAAACGTGTATTCCCTTTTCCTCAGCTAAGGCTAGGATTTCAACTCTTTTTCTGCCCCCCACCGTGCGAGCTATTCTTATAGCCTGCAACTCAGGGTCTATTCCCCCCAAATCCTCCACAGATTGAACCCGAGTCTCCACGAAACCTGACGGATGGAGACCTCTTGTTTTCTTGGGGCTTCGGTAACCGGTGGTTGGAGAGGCGGGCCATCCCTTAACCTTTTTCCGCATTTTACTGTCTATGCCATGAGGTTTTCTCCAAGTATCCTTCACGCGCTTGTATCTCCAGCTCTCTTGGCGCCTAAATTTGGGCTTCTTGCGTCCACTATGATCCTTTTTGGGGAACTGCTTTTCTGCGATTGTCTCCTGCTCTTCCTGTGTCATTCTTGGATTCCCTCAAGTTTCTCGCTAACATAGATGCCGTCTAGGAACACCCGCGGATCTTTTATTCTGATTTTTGTTGCATTTTGGATGTTTGCGGCGGTTTGGCTGACATCCTCAAGGTTGATTCCCTGTACGATAATGTCGTCTCCCTTGACTGTGACCTTGGTGTCTCCCATTATCTTGGCTTTGCGCGGGTTTCGTTCTCCAGTGAAGTTCTGGATGGTCAATGTTTTTCCTTGGACTTTGACGGTTATTGGGAAGTGGGAGAAAACGATTTTCAGTTTGTAGGTGAATCCCGCCGATACTCCCTTTATCATGTTCTGAATGTGAGAACAGACAGTTCCCACGAGAGCAGCTTCCTTTTTGCGAGGCCAACTCGCCTGAACTGTTACTTTCTTCCCCTCTAGCTGAATATTTATGGGCGCATGTGAAAAGTCTCTGACCAATTCTCCCTTTTCACCTCTCATCGTAACGACTCTACCATCCAGCATACCCTCTACGCCTTCAGGAATTTCAACAGTTGCCACAGTTTGGATTGCACGCATCATCTACTTCTCCTAATAAACAAAG